>JAAUYG010154798.1_pt1 | contig 12556 bp, 9 predicted proteins | sample 7278091 | NCBI WGS metagenome assembly JAAUYG01 (sample SAMN14350201, study PRJNA611818) | marine sediment metagenome | isolation source: surface marine sediment (0.6m) | place: French Polynesia: Moorea | collected 2018-08
CCCCCCCCCCCCCCCCCCCCCCCCCCCCCCCCCCCCCCCCCCCCCCCCCCCCCCCCCCCCCCCCCACCCCGTCTGCATCCGAATGTACCAATTCTGTTGATTTGAATCGTATCTCCCTTCTCTTTGTGCGCGGGAGTATGGCTCCATCAAGGACATGTCGGACATGTGCCATACCCTTGTTCTAAATTTTAATATGACATTAATTACACCACTAACCAAAAGTACTTCCTGGTGGAAATCTGATCGCATGTGACATGAATTTACATTATGTTAACCACCCCAGGGAGCGGAAAGAAAGATTCGAGATGAAGATAGGCGAAAGGAAGCCAAGTCCAAAACTGCGGATACAAACGGTAAGAGAGGAATAATGTCGGTTGTGTTTCTATAATTGTTCATAAGCAGCGTTGTGGTGTCAAATGCCATATATATTTGGAGCCTTTCTCTACCGGGAACATGTGTTTAATTTGTGTCTAATTACGTAGGTTAAGGTGTTCTCGTACATTAATGTTACTCCTTCCCCCATCAATGAGAGAAGACCACAGCAAAAGAACTTTATTCTTGCAGGAAAAACTTCTTACAACAGCGTATTAACTTTCTTCGGGTACACAACAGTGTGCTTTGAATAGTTTTATTTATTATAATCAATGATTTGTAAGGCTTCAGTAAAAAAATTCTGGGATGGGTTACTGTCGTCGATATCGTACCCTCCTATGTCGTCAGAAAAAACTTGGATATCTTTACTGTGGCCAACATGATACCCTCCTGTGTAACCAGGTCGACGTCGTTTGGAGGAGCTTTTCCACCCTCAGTGTGAGCATTCCGAGTTCTATCACATGGAGGACTTGGAGAAGGCCCCAGTCCTGTTCAACGCCGTCAGAGAGTACGGGGATTATCCCAATGGAATCTCGGTCAGTGGGTTAATACAGCGAATTGAGATATTAAATAAGTTATCCGAAAGGCGGATCTCCCTGTAGGTTTATCCAAACGTTCTTCAAACGATAAGAATACCAGTTATTTAGCTTACTATATTTAGTAACGTTACCAGATGCCCCAGTAACAATTCTCACTTGAAAATTATAAATTTACCCCTAAACAGTAATCCGCATATACTGTCAGCGGAGGCCGCCAGGAGTCACCACTGTTGACCATTACTATATATGCTGGTAACTTAATACCCGAGAAGAGGGATGAAAACGGAACAATGGCTAGAAACTAGGGACAACGGCTAAATGAGAATGGAATGAATTGACAAGGGAGACAGATGGCTACCTCAGAAAATTGACTCCATCCATGTTAAAATTCCCGGGGCTGAGCCAGAGGCTTATGACCACATAACCACAGGGGTGGCCACAAATTGACCATTCTGGTCACTAGGAAGGCAGCATCCTGGCAAGGAGAACTGCTTAATCTGCCATACAATGAGGAAATGTCCTGCAATGTGTTTGCTAATTGTTGAAAAACAAATGGTAACAACACCCAGAATTATAACATTACTGTTACTTGTAACGTCGGCTATAGATGTTTGCCTATACGCTATGTTACTGTCAACCGTTAAGGTTACTAAATATAGTAAATTCCTGACTGAATACTGCATTAAGTGATACATAGTGGTGGGCGGAGGGTATGATAAATCATGGTTTGTGGTGTACAATAAATTGGTGGCTATAAATTTCAATACTTTACACCAAAATCACCACTGCCCTGTAAAGAAGATCCTCCCTAAATACTGGACACTGATCTCTTACACTTTATAGAGCAGAGGCTCCCTTGAAAGATCACAGACCCATATGTAAACCATGGCATCCAAAGATATGGTTGCTCTAGTGACAAAATGAATTTTGGTGCGAGCGAGGCTCTTCCACCAAGAGCATGCGATAGTTTGTGCTAACCGTCTTTCATGACCGTGCTCTATATGTGTTTGTTTCTTTCAGGCATTTTCTGGTGATGGGATCACATTTCCAGGGGACAACAACATCAGGTAAACACGTGACAGGAACTGCTGGATCGTCGTGCAGTGCTCGCAAGCGTGTGCTTCATAGTTTCTTACCTTATCAGACGAAGAAAAAATCTATAATTGCCTGAATGATAACTTATCTTCTTCCGGAGCTGTGGTGCCATTCTATTTGCATGCCTTGCAATGTTTGAGACAAAGTCCCTAGAATTCTTCGTGAAAGATGTCCTTCTGCTAAAAAGAGGGGCAAGTAGTTGGTAAAAAGAATTACACAGATATCCAGTTTCCGGATAGTAAATATTTTACAGCTAAGCAGTTAAAATATAACAGCTTAATTGTTACCTATATATTTTCGAATTGAAGAGATTTGTATTCGTTCCAAATTGCTAGTTTGGATTTCTGTTTTAGTGTGTTGGAGAATGGGAAGTTGGAAGGTCAGCCAGCCAAACGCCGGAGAAGTGTCAGTGTGGGAACGATGGAGAGTCAGAAAGGTACATGTAACTCACGGCGGATGGCTGTAATAGCCAAAATGTTTGTCCCACACAATTGGCATTTTTTCCACATGTTTACGCTTTTCTCAAAACTCTCTCAGTGAAAGTTCATCGGAGTAGCACAACATTTAAAACAATGTGCGAGTCCTTAAAGTAGCCCATTTAGGTAAAAATGTTGTGAACAAACCTTCCTATTCTATACACTGCTATAAGTGACGTCTAAAATTGTATATCTTAAAATGCATGCGACTTCAGATAGTGCAGTAACTGTTCACGAGACAACGTATATATTTGCCTCTCTTACTCTGTTAATTACTAGAGGACGGACACTGTATAGATTAATGGTTACTGTATACTGTCTCGTTATTTTTTCTAGTGTTACTGTATGTGCGAGCAGCCGAGGAAAGCATTTTCACCGCCCTGCTCCTGCACAAACCGACATTGGAAGGACTGGCTGAAGCTGTGAGTACTACAGCGGCTGTAAGCCAATGACAGGTTCTGTTACAAGTGGGGGAACCAATCAAAAAAAAAAGGGGTTAAGACATGTATTTCGAGGCCACCAACCAGTGGTAGTGTGAAAGCCTCCATGATGCAGTTTTACTATAACCGTATTTCGGTTAAGACATTCAAAACTCTGAACAGCCTCTTTACTGAGCAAGGTTGCCATGGTGAGATGTGTAGCGGTATCTATTCGACAATAAAATGACCTAATTTGTATTGACATTTCATAAAGTAACATTGCCAATCAAGTAATGCCCACTAATTCCGAACCCACATTCAATCAATCCTCAAAGGTCGCTGAGAAGTACAACATTGCAGTCAGCACGATGAAGAACATCTACAAGAAATCTATGAAGGGGTGAGTTGATTGATATTAGACTTGCATGTAATCCCAAAGTCACAGTGCAGAGGGCATGCCACGTTGTGGTTTGACTTGTATACAACGGGTTTTTATCCAACTGATCCCTAGGCCGCTCCCCAGTTTATTTTTGCGACATACTTTAGAACGCTTTAGTGTTGAACACTTATTTGCCTTTTCATTTTACAGCTTCCGCCTACCCCCACCTATTGGTTCACCAGCCCCTTAAGTTTTTACATTTGTGTGTGAGTCACGATGACTATTCCCCACCATTGTAAATGCTAACTTGCCGTTAATTGTTATTCTTTTAAACTAAGATTTCAATGTCTCTATTTCAAGTCTCACTTATGCGAATCGATCTCATAGAGAACAAGAGATAACGAAACCGTGTCACTGAATGTCCTCCTAGGATACTTGTGAGAATGGATGACAACATTATTCGCCATTACACCAACGAATCGACCTTCATCATCGATATCAAGAAAAGCGGCGACTTGGAACCGGACCATGGGCCATTATACGACATCACGCTGGGGGAAATTGACGCCAGCGGCAAAGAGACCAGCGACTGAAAGGCACTACGTTTCCGATTGGCTTCTTTTCACAGTAAATGTTTTGTACTTTTCATATGTTGCAACTAGATATTATCTACCATAAAGTGCTTCTTTGCCTACATGTGCTTTTGCATAGTGCTTCTTGGTTGTCTGGCATAATTTTATTGTGTAGAAAAACTGCTTTTTAAGAGTTAAGAGCTATTTATTTGGGTTACGGAAGCCTGCTGGCGGTGGCTTAGAAGAAGTACAAGCAATGTACAAGGAATGAAGTTTGTGACAAAAGTACTGCTTTGGATAAACGAAGTTACATGTGGACAGACATTTTCTGATTTTCTTCTTGTAGAGCAGTAGAAACGTATGTGGCAGTCTCTATAACTGGTTTTCATTTGAAGCTTGGTTTAAATTGTCTCCCGTTTCCTTTTCTTACGCGTATCTCACGATGATCATTGTTTCTTTTGTATATGTCAGCATTCGCGATAGGTGGTCACATCCAAGTTGCCAAAAATACGCATAATAACGTGATGAGAGATGTGGTCTCGGACGTATTTCAAAATTATTGATATTTCTCTGGTCCAGGGTTTGCTTTGGAATTATTGCCAATTTCTCGCATTGAAAATATGTAGTGGTATGTTCTGCAAGAGTACAAGACACAATTAAGGCAGGATATATAATGTGTATGTATAATTTCGATGGGGGATTTTGTCTCGTACATATTAAGTCAAACTTACGTGTGAATGTCTCTGGCGTTTCAGTGTAATTCATATTTAAATTAAAGAAATGTGTGTTTTATTATAATTTCTTTGTTATGTCTGTATTTTTTCTGGTCTTATTGTACCGTATGTATTGCAATCTCATAATCCAAACTTAAAACGACTAAAATTGCATGTCAAACGGTGTTCAGTGTTTGGCGGCAAAAAATACATATTGCTGTGGCTTTACCAATGGAACACTTTGGAAACGGTCAAATATATATTACTGTGGGTTTACCAATGGAACACATTGGGAACGGTCAAAGATACATATTGCTGTGGATTTCATAGCTGAACACATTGGAATCCTCTCAAGATACATATCGCTGTAAGTTTAGCAACTGAGCACTTTAGAGACAGTAAAAGATATATATTGCTGTGGATTTACCAATGACACACTTTGCGGAGGTTGAAGATAGCATTGTGCGTTTAACGGAACAATTTGCCCTTTTTGTCGCATATCTCTGCCATATGTATGTATAACAGCACGTCTTCCTGGTTCTGTAGCTCGTTTTAATATAACATTTATTCCTTGGTGCCCCGACCGTAACTTCCCTGGTGTAGTTGATAAATGAGGATAATGTCGGAGGTCGTATCAATATTAAAACGATAATTGCTCCCCTTTATTGTGCGTGTTCACAATCTTTATATATTATACATATATATATAGGGTGTAACGCGAAGCTATTCGCAAAGCTGCCATATGGGAGCATGTGTGACCCAGGTAATGGAATCATGGCACACAAGAGTTACTTGAAGCAACAGCTGAAAAAAGCCATAACGACGGTGGACTGTTTCAAGCTGAGCGTTCAAAGTTGGCAAACATAAAAATGTCAGTACAGTCAAATGCTATACGATATCCTCTAATGTTTCTACCGATAAGACTTTGAGGTGTCACAGCCATTATCTACTAATGACGACTGTACAATGGCCTGAGTTATAGAAAGGTCAAACTGATATAATCCCTGATATAATCGTGAGTGCCAATGGTGCTGTAAGAGCATATATATGGAGAATTTTCAGTTGTCTTTGCCATGATAATGCCCAAAGGAAGCCGCGCTGTCAACGGTCTCATAATAAGGGGAAAAGACGTTACAACTAAGGGCTTAATCAAGGTATTAACATGACATGGATTGTATGTTTGTGCAAATAGTGACTTTTTGTGTTACAGTGGGGAGAAACCGAGAGCAACCATCATCCCCAATCTAATTGCCGTTGCTCAAAATCAAACGAGTTGAAATTGCATGAATTCTTATTCTCATTGTTGATCGTGATATTATCAGGCAGAGTGTGGAAAGTAGTTTATTGATGGCGAGTCTGTGTTATTTTGCTGAAGATCTCCAACAGTCTGCTTACGGCAACATCAGCCACAAGGCAAGACCAATTCTCCATTGATATTTTGTTGAGTGAGGTTGTTATTTATGTATCTTGCTAGACAAAAGGTTGCAAAATAAAACCAACTAATGCTATTGGATTTTGTTTCGAGGTATGTTTTAACACATTCCGTTTCTACATCTGCTAATGTTTAATCCTCGAGAAGGTGCTCTCACGATTCCATATATGTGTATAGTTTGCCGGTACGTAACAATATGCGTATTACGTAATAGCACGCGATGTTGCACAGAAGTCCAATTGTACACACAAAACTCTTAAATGCTATTGCGCGCATGAGACCTGTACGTTGCATTTTGGGTAGCGGGCGCCCAAACACTGGTCCTGTAATCATAGACCTATGAGTAGTTAGTGCACGCATTGGACCTGATTGTTGCATGCTGGGTAATGACGAACCCAAACACTGGCGAGCACAAAAGTCCCAAAGTAAGCTATGATGACAATTAAACACCACTCATCAGCAGCAGCTCCGACAAAAGAAGAATATCTCATAGCATTTAGACACAAAATATCACTCATATCGGCAAACGAAGCATGAAGCAGTCTCGTCCGTTATAAACTTCCAATATTTGGAAACAACCTGCCCCACAATTCAGCAGTGCACGTGCGCATTGGATTCAAAACATGCAACCGCTCATGGATCTATATACGAACAGGCAAAGTATGGTACATTGTGAAATAAAGTGTCGTCGGGTAGATAAATAGGGACATCATACATACAAATTACTAACAATATCACCACGTTGACGAGTGTGTCATCTATATATGTATATATTTGGCAACTTCCTTCTCTGATAAACCACCAAGCACTTTTCCCCCACAATCGCCAAGGGAGCATGCGTATACGCATCGCAGTCAACCTCGGAGGAGGGCCATGTACGATAAACACATCATGCAGGAGACACACTGCACTAATAAATCAGGTATATAAGAATATAAGAAGTCGCCAATAAATGTAAAAAAAAACGTCTTGTACTATCCATGAACCAGATCACCGATAAGCAACATAACGTTTTATGAAATCACCGAGCTTGGTCGACGCAATACCTAACACCTGCTGCCTGTATATGATCACATAGTCGGAAATTAAATATTTTTTATGATAAGTGCACTATCTTTATTGGCGAGCGGGACACAGCGTGTTATTTTGGTACATCTTTCCAATAAAGACGGACATTCAGAGGCCGTGTGTTTACACACATAATCAAATGGGTATATGAATTCTTAGATCAAATCTGGATAGCATTTGGTGTGTAGTGGACCGAGAAGCAAGCAAATTTGTCCAGTACAATGCAGAGGGTGAACTAACTGGCACACGGACTGCGTCCGGCGTGGTGTCTGTCATGTTAAACCGTCGCATAATCCTCTAGCAACATAAAGGGAATGTGGCGGCAAATACACTTCTAATATATTACCCTTTTTAATATCCATTTGGCCAGATGCCCATACAAATGGGCAACTCTACTCACATGGGGGGTCCACAAACAAGTCCATAAATAAACTGTTGGCAGTGGAATGTAGCTATATTTTCCATATGAGGATTAGCCTGAAGCATGAGTGCCGTAATCTCTACAGGATCTTGGCATAACATTCCCTCAGAGGAAGAGGACGATTACGACAGTGACGGGAAGGAGTCGAAATGCGACACACAGGTCAGCAACGGAGAATATGTTAATAAATACGACCTAAGTGAGTCATCTGTAACTAATAACTCTTTCTACAGCTTTCTGGGATTCAATTTGACCTGTGGGCTGTGATTTTGATTTCTGTCTCCCTTTTCTGTCGCATCCTATCTTTAATTTCTGTTAATGTATTTTTGTTTGTTACTATATTTTAGCGGATTACTTTCCCTAAACACACTTTGTTTAGCTAGAGAAAGCAATCTGCTAAAGTTACCAGGAATCCATGAACAGGAACTCAGTCGCGCAGACAGGAAAAAGCCTAGGAACTTGAGGGAAAACACAATCATATTTAGATATCCGTCTCACCAGAAACTGTATGCTCACCAGACAGATGTTTTTGTTTCTGAAAACTTTGATTTTTATTCGCAAAATACATTTCGTTTGCTTTAGATTTTATCTCAAGAGACCTCTTTTAAATGTTAAACGGCAAACTGGTAACATTACCACTGTGAGACGACTCATTTTAAGGTAATTGCGATAAAAGCCGAATCTTTATAGAAACAATCAGAATTTAAGACAGTTTGTATTCATTGGAACAACCCCATGGAAAAACACAAAACAACAAAAACAACACTGGCATCACACCTGTACAACTTATCAAAACGTAATTAAGTTAGCACCCTTGGACTTGTTATCCTAGCGATGATTTGCCACGCCCCGCTCCCAGAATAATGCCTAGCCCCACATATAATATGCTGCCATGGAAACAGGGTTTATCTCCCTGGGTTGCTAGGTACCTTACGACTCTGTTAGATGTCCCAGGTGCCGGTTCTTCGCTGCTGTTAAGTGGGGAGGTGATAACACGTCTCCATATTTAGACTGTGGCTCTTGGATACTACTTCTGGACAGCTTGGCTAGGGCTCTTGTGATACCCATTCAGCTATACTGGACACATCACTGCCATGTTATCAATGGACTTTCAGCACTGTCCACTATGGTTACTAATTAGCAGCCTCACTTTAATAAACCCGTATCGCTACAATGGCCACTGGTAGGTGATCGTCCGGAGTCGGTTGTTTTAGCAGAGTGCCTGCTCTTGGCAGTGGATCATTTAATGACAGGGTGTCAATTCGGTATTTACGTTCAGTGTCAGGAACTCGGCTTGCTCCGCACGAGATTTGTTGACATGGCCGGGTCTGATCTAAGAGCAGAAGTACCTCCTCGCTGTTTGAATAAAAGCCAGAATCGAACGGAGAGATACACAATTCACCAAAAGGCAAATTTCGAGCACCAGAAAAAAAGACCGATGGTGCACGCAGTTATTCATGCTATTATGACCATTAAATGGCACGTCCCCTTCAGAGGTTCCAATCAAGCGGAACGAACGAGCACCCACACCCCAGGGCTTTAGCGGTGATTAGGACAGTACAGTCGGAATACCTCTGGATGGCCTCATAGCAACCCCACTGGGTTAAGAACTGCAGCAAACCGAGACTATACGGTTTCAAATGTGTGGCTGCCAGGTGTATTATTATATCCAGCAGCTTATCTTGTTTTCAAACAGCCAACGTAGTATACTTTATGATGATTTGAGGCGTTAGAGTGCTTTGGACGGTGCACGGTGGGAGGCGTTCTACAAGAATTAGGCCAGGCGTGATTCTGAAGTTAGAGATGAATTCGTTTCAGATTCTATTGGATTATCTCAAGGTGAGCATGCTGTTCTAACTTACACTAATACAGAGCACAAACGCTTTAAATCTGTGATGAGAAAACTGTATTTAATATTTTATTATCACATGTTTCAAGCGACTTTGATCCAGAGGTTCTTTCGTGCTATATTCTTCAAGTGATTCGTAGAATGTCATAATTCATGGTGTATGATAATGTAGTGACCAACGATCAATACTTTTTTTGCCTAGTCCTACCTACCGTCTTCGCGAGTTTCTCTGTCTGCAAAGGAGGATGACATACAAACCGCTGCATAAATTTGTTCAAAGTAGCCAAATGCCCATTTTTGCTTCATAAAATAGCGAAAGGTCTCTGGGATACTAAGAGCGTATGTTCAATGCTGCTTTATAGTCTTTATCATATAAGACATCATATAAGAATCGAACTATAAGAATACGAGGTTCAAACAACTGATCTGTTTTTGTGTAGTTTGGGCTTGAAATAGTTACACTGTTTTGTATGGGGTCTGCGACCATACCACACTAAAACATTGATGGAATTAGGAAATGGTTACTACAAGTTTCAGGATAACACAATTCTAATTTATTTTGAATGAATACACGTTGGAATACCCTACGTTAGGCCGTTCTTTTGAAAGAGACCACCAGCAATGTTAATCACGTGGATCTGTGACATTAAAAGTGCACTACTACTCCAATACACTGAACGATAAAGTGATCTGAGAAGTCTCTGGATCTCTCTTCCTGTTTTTTTTTTCGTACTTCATTTGAACTTGTCCAGTCGGATGGAGACCAGGCCAGTGCTCCAGCCTTGGACAAGCTCCCGACAAACGCCTTCCTGGAGAACTTTCTGGATGGCATTCCGGACACACACTCTGGGAATCCAGAGATGCCAAAATCCGCGTCTGGAAGCCGGGTTCCCAGTGGCACTACTAGAGCTGCTACCATGGTCAGACCAGGATCCAGCTCCAGAAAAGAGGAAGACACAGAAACCGTATTGGATATTACAGGTGCGGGACTGTTACTGATAATTTGCGGCCAATAAAAATTGCTTGGGCTCACGTAACAGTGGTACCATAATAAATGGTTTAAAAAATAAAAACATCTCAACATGAAGACAACTACATGGCCGAATGAATCTGTGCACTAAACAACCATATATTCTACTGTAATGACATTGGCACTAATGCCTGTTCACATTTATGAGCAGCTAACATCTCTTAGCACATATTAGAAACCCGGTGCAACAGCCTGTGATGAAACTATTTGATAATTGTAACTAGTTCCGCAGAACAGATGAAGTTAGAAGGTTAGCAGACACGTACGTAGAAAAAAGTTTGCTCTATAATTCAACATGAAAACGAGGGTCGTATAGAGGGCCGTAGACTACCCTTAATGAAAGTTTATAACTAAATATAACTTTTTATAAGTACAGACTTAGTAAACGATGGGAATTTTGTAGCAACAGGTGATTGTTCCAGAACTCGGAAAGGGTGTTAATCATAAGTCACTGTCATAGGTCTAATTTTTGATTAGTGCAATAGAGAACATTATTAACTGCTTTATATTTAAGCATTCTGGATATGAATCACTGTTCACTTCTGGGCTAACCTGTTTTATTTCAGAGAGTTATCCTGCCTATGACGACACTGGGCAATACGCGTACACTAGTGCTTGTAAGCGTTACAACGCGCTTCCGGTCTCCACGCTATACCGGAAGCTAGCCAATCCTCGCACCAGTGACATCGACATGAAGTATTACGGTACAGGCGCTACAGGAGCCAGGGCCCTAGCCATCCCAGTTGTGGTCAGCATTGAACATTTCTTCTTTTCTACCAATAATATTGAGCAGTTCCACATTCGCATCCTGTTTGTGTAGCAGTTTTGTGTGTGTGACTGTTTGGATATCCTTAGATATCTAAAACACTCAGTCGTTTAGGTAATGGAATAGTATTTATAACAATCTGGATTCGTGTTCAAACAAAATTAGTACTCAGTTCAATGGCATATTTTTTTACACATTTCGATTGTTTTTGACTGTTTTATTATTTATTTATTTGGACACCCTGTTTCGTTATGTTGGGTTAATCTTAGAACTACGAACTTCCTTTTCTGTTCCATTCTACACAGATCAACTCCGATATCACCTCACTCAACCTGAAAGGAAACTCGCTGAACCGGAAGGGTGTTCAGCACATCTGCAAAATGATGAGTTCAAACGTCAACGTGACGGAACTGGTTAGCATTGATCTGGGCAGAGTTCAGTATCGAAGCATTTGCAAACGTTCCGCAGCGGTTGTGTGCAGAGATATGATTTTGTGGGAAACGTTTTGATACTGAACGCAGCCCAGACACTGATTTACTGGGGAGTTAGCGCTCTTTGGAGTTAAGGAAATACCAGTCACTACCATGGATTCTATCTGATTCTCGTGTCTATTTCCATCTTTTCAACGCAGCAAATGCTCTTAATTCCAAGAAAGGGTCGCACAATATGCTCTAGCTCTATGCCAATGAAATTAAAAAAAAATGTATTTACAGTGGTCCCTGAGATTTAAGACCCCCCATTTAACAATTCCCTCCATTTTAAGATTTGTTATCAGTGACACAATTCTTGTGTTTTCAATATAAATATCCCTCTCTCTTAAGACCACCCCCAATTTAAGACCAAAATTTTATGGATGAATTTATATGGCCGGTCTTAAAATGCAGGGACCACTGTATATATTGTTCTAAGATAATTTCTGCCCATTAGTGATATTCAATTCGCAACAAATGTTACTAAGATATGTAATGTTTTTTACTATATGTCCATACAAACACAAACCCATTTCCAATGCCAAATTTTCAAATATGTTGTAAAGCCTTAACTGCATTTTGAAGAACCATCCCAAAAGGCTTGTAACATTTCAATATCAGATTTAATGGGATATTTTATGTGAAACTAAAATGTAATATTATTATTATTATTATTTTTAGTAGAATTGTTTTACTTTTCTTTTTCTAATTCCAAGCATGCTCTGTATTTCAGAATTTAGCCGAGAACAATTTACAGGCGGCTGGTGTGGCTGCCATCACGGAAATGCTAACTCAGAATCGAACGTTGGAACGTCTGGATATTTCCGGTAGGTAAATCCGGGCACATTGCGTTGTTATGGGCGCATACTTTACATTAATAGGCTGCCCTTACATAACTTCGGTTGAACTGGTTGACGTCTCTGATATGTTATATATTGGTGGTAGCTTGTATATA
>JAAUYG010208862.1_pt1 | contig 12556 bp, 18 predicted proteins | sample 7278091 | NCBI WGS metagenome assembly JAAUYG01 (sample SAMN14350201, study PRJNA611818) | marine sediment metagenome | isolation source: surface marine sediment (0.6m) | place: French Polynesia: Moorea | collected 2018-08
ACTCTTGTCATGACTGTGGTGCAAAGCATAATAATCTAAAGGAGCTTAGTTCACACCATTCAAATGTTCATAGATCCAGTTCTGTTTCATGTTCTCAGTGTGAATACTCTTGTATCTCCAAGGCTAAGATGCATCAGCATGTGCATCACCATATGACTGGTTATCTGTGTCAAAAATGTGGAAAAGGTTTTCCTACAATTACAGAACTATCACACCATGAGCATCTTCACAATGCAAGAGAGGTTTTTGACTGTGAAGAGTGTGGGGTAGAGTATTACACTATTGTATCTTTGCATATCCATCAGGTTGGAAAACATGGCAAGGGATATTGCTATCAGAATTGTGGGCTGAGATTTGACACACTAAGTCAAAGAATTTGCCACAAGAAGAATTGTGTGTAGATAGAGCGGTTGTGATGGCAATAACACATGGGACATTTGGTGTCTGGAAGGTGATATATAATATTGTTTTCTAGTTTATTCAGCTATTAAACATACTTGGTTTGACAGAAATAACTTATCAGATGTGGATTACAAGACACCAGGGTTATCCTACCTATCTTGACTTAAATAACTGATGTTTTCTTGAAGTCTGCATGTCATCATAATGGGGGGCAAAACATTTGAGTACCTTGTAGATTACCAGACACCATGGTCATCTTGCATGTTTTGACTTATATAACTGATGTTTTCTTGAAGTTGGTATGTCATTATAATGCAGGGCAAAAATGTCTGAGCACCTTGTATTGATGTTAGTTTGACTACAATAAAAGCCGTTTTCCGTAGGGGAAGGCAAACGGAAAATGCTGTCAAAGAAGACCAAAAGGTGATTTATGTACGATGTGAAGAGGGAAACGAAGCATAACCCCAAACCCGTGGGAAATTGATCTCCAGATTTATGGTCTAGAAACGGGACAAGCAAAGTGTCCCTGATTCGTGCATCAGAACAGGAGAAAATCTGAAAAGGAGGTCAGGACAGAATATAGCTTGTCCGCACCCGCAAGAACTGGCGTGCGAATTCGCACAGTAATTCATTCAGAAAACAATCATTTTCTCCTTTCTGAGCGAATGTTTATTCCCACTTGAATGGACTCGCAGATGAAGCAGAGAGTGAGAAACTCGCAATTGGGAAAGGGGGAAAACAGCAGGAAAAAGATACTCACAGCTGCTTATCTTGATGAAGCATTTTTGGTAATCCATTGGAAAGTTTTTGAGAACCATCGGGCAGTTCAGCTTGAGCGTTATTCTGCAACAAAGCAAAGTTATAGACAGTTATTACACGCATCCATCATCATTGCTTTGTGGTGAAGGCTTTTCTCAAAAGTACAAGAGGTTTATGTGGGTCCGCTTAATCCAAACAAACAATACCTAAAAATCCTTTGATTCAGGCGAATTAGGCCTAAATCTAGAAAACTTGGAATTAATGGTGATTTTTATTTTCCGCGTTCGGGTTAAGTAGGACCCACCTGTATCTATAAATCAGTTCTCACCTGGAACTGTACCTCAAAGTCCCGTTGGGATAAATTTTGATGACCTGATTCTGCACGGTGACATCATGGAAGTCAGCAGATTTTTCATGTGGGAAGAAAAGATCAGGCACCCAGATTTTCTCTATTGTTTTGGCTGGCAGAATGACTGGAGTTTCTTGCTCATCAAACGCCAGTCTGTGGTCCACCCATCGTTGCCGAAAGTAGACGTCCACTTGGAAGTCCTGTACAAAGAAACCAGCTTGATGAGTGTTGTCTGGCGAACCAGCTTCTTCAAGTAGAATCTTCAACAAGAATATCAAGACACGCTTCTCTTTTTTCTATTTTCTTTCTTGAGCTGTACTGCCTTCATAGCTTCCTTGATGTTTTGATGACCAAATGCACAATTTTACCATGTCGACGGCGTTGATTGACCCAAAGCTGGCAACAAAGAAGTCACACTGCACTTCAACTGGTTGACCTGCAAGAAAAAAATCCTTTTTATTCAAGCTGAACCAAGACATCTTCAAGGCATTAATTGGGACACCCAAAAGAACATTTCTTCGAAGATTTTGTGTGTTGTGCTGTATATTGTTCACATTTCCCCTGATTTCTTGTGAACACACCAGGAATTCCACGACTGCGTGTTGAGAAATCCGATAATTTGAACTGTTCATGTTTCTGAAATGGCTTGCCGAATGAATGTGATGGAGTTCATTTCGTTTCTTCGTTTTTTGGTTTGTAATGTGGAATCTGAGATCAATTGGGAATTACAGTTTCTTTGACAAAAAAGGCCTTTCGAGAGAACTCGGATTACTCTTTCCACAGCTTTGAATTCAAACAAGATTGAGGTTCTGTCAACGAGCAGGAAACATTGTAGAGAAGGTCGCGGACAGTCTGCTGTGAATGCCAATGATTTGATAAGGGAGGCCTTTTTACTGGAGCCAATCTCTGACTGATTTGTCGTCAGAGGATGCGAAAGTCTCTTTGCCATCAATAAAAGCTCAGCTTGTGGGATATAGCTCTGGTTTTGATGCCTTCCTGAATTACCATGGCCATTCAAGCAAAGCACACATGAAGCTTTTATCACTCTGCATCCCATTTTGACTGTTTCCAGGTTGTTTTGGGAGGGAATTCAAGACAAGGCTTCAGTCAAGAATCACTTGCAAAACAGAAACGAGCTGAATCTTCAAAGAGTCTTGGGTGCCATTTCAAATAAATATTGGCAAAAGTCATGTTTTCCTGGATTCCTCTCTTGCATTACAAGATGAGCATTTCCTTCCTATGTTTGGCCAAAGAAGAACTCAGGCTGGATGGTTTGACGTTCTCAGACACAGGACAATGACAGGAAGAAACTAGGGCTGCATAGCTGCTTCCATGAAGGATACATGGAAGGAAACGGAATTGATAGAAGTGGGGTAATTTGTTTTAAAGTCATTCCTGGTAGAGAAAAAACTTCCCCAGCCCAGGACTTAACACTGACCCAAGAACTGTGAATCTTCACACCGGCAAATCCTGTGAGGAGATTCCATGTCAGCCCATTCCTGCTGTGTGTTCGAACAGAAGAGGTCAATTCTGGCAGTCTTACCGTAAATATAGGGTCGAATCCTGCTGTCGCTTTTGTTCAGGATCCTCATCATCAGAGCTGCTGCCATCGTCTCGTTTCTTGTACTTCTAGAACGAAAAAGCCAGTTTCAGATCACATGAGAAAAAACCATGGGCGCGCGTCTGGTTCTCAGCAGACACTGACCAGAACCAAGGGTTTTTGTGTTTTCGCGTAGGAAAACACAAAATAGGTTTGGGAGGGGATTCAATGGGATCTTGATGACCATTTTTGATAATTGACATCAACATCTTTATTCCATAAACGTTTTGGAAAATTGCAGTGGTTGAGTTTAGATGGAGTCAGACACAGAGACACAAGAGTGGAATGTTTCTCTTGACAAACAGAAAAAAATGAAGTGAACAGCTCTTGGTAATCCTGTCAGGTGCTGGTTTCATGTGTTCACTCACAGGAAACGTATTGCTCAGTTGCGCACAAAAGCACTCAATGGACCAAATCCAATCATCATTGATACGCATATTGCGTTATCTTGGGTCTCGATGGAATGGCCATGGATGCTCCCGGTGTAAAGGGGCATGAACCTGAAAAAAAATGCGCAACTCAAAGAAAGAAAACCTAAAATCTATCCACTTCCTGATCCAGAATTGTTGAAAATGTGCATAAAATTGAAGCTTGAGCATTTCTGGATGAAATACTGGCAAGTATTGATGAAGCTGCCCTGTGTATTCGCACAGCATAGGGAAAAAGTAAGTTCATGGAGAGAAGTCAAACAAATGCTTTTGCAGTCCCAACCAGGCATTTTAGATTATCTTTCCATGGGAAGCTGTCGACTACAATGGCGGCCAAATTCCATCGCCACAAGATAAGAAGCGAAGGTCTTTCAGAAACTCATCACCAGCGCTCCAAATCCTCCTGAGTACTTTGTTTGGAAAGGCAAAATAACAAAATGGCAAACCCATAGACCTGGCCCAGCGGAAGAGGAAAGGAACTGCAGCAGGTGGGCCTAACTGCTCTTTTACCCTTCTTAGCTGCAGGAGAATGGTCATCAGAATGTTGCATGGTAACACAATGTACTCCTCAAATGTACTCAACAACCATGAGACCATACACGACCAGGTTGGACAAATATTCCTGAACATTTCTGGTTTCGTTGAAAATCATTTTGCGCTGCAGAATAAGTTCATAAAATTCTTTGGAAATGTAGTGCATGGGTCCCAGACTGTACTGGAGGAAGTGGTCATTCAATCTAAAAGTTTGTTGCATGCAAATAATTCAGAGATGTTATCCCTCACACAATGGGAAGTATTTTTTGGTCTAATGCCTCTTTCCAAAGGTAAAAAAGAGATGGTTTTTACATATATGTTGAAAAAAATGCCCTTTCTCCAAGTTTAGGGAAGTGAAGTTTAAAATTCTATCTCATATTCTGATCTCTCCAAAAATACTGGCTGCAGTACATAAGAATCCTGATATTTCTTGTTGTCCTTGGTGTTCAGGCCTAGGTACTTTAGAGCACTATTTGTTTTCATGTATAAAAATTGTGAATTTGAGAACACAGATTCTTAAAGCTAATTAAAACTTGATGCTACCATGGTCTAACTGTGTTTGGTGTTTTGGCACTTTGAAATCTAGACTTAATCCAGTCATATGGGTAGTCAATTTTGGAATTTACAAGGCCATGATTCAGAAGTGTGAGGGCTATGTTGATACCCCATTATATGACTTTGTGCAATCAGAGTGCAGTTGATATAAGCATCTTTTCCCTGTGCTTGCTGAGCTTAAGTGGTGATATAATTTTCTTTTCTTTTTATTTTCAGATGTCTTAGTCAGTCTTCCTGCTGTTTGTGACAGATGCAACCCTACTGGATCATGAGTATGCCTTGGAATGGTGCTCAAAAAATCTACTGATGGAAGCTGACTTCTTCCCAGACTTGGTGCCTGCATTGTGTCACACCTTTTCTAAGGATGAAGAAGAACTGCAACTTCTAGTAAGAAACAAATTCCAGGATAAAGATGACTTTACCTGGGCAACAGTTTTGCACTGGGTAGAATGTTCAAACTTGTCTTCTGCACAATTTCTCACCATGTTTTCAACTTGTGGGGCTCTTGTGGATGGTTTATTCCTGTGGTTGGCTTCTGTGATTTTGAAGACCCATTGTAACTTTGTCCATGAGGATGCCATATGGACTTTATGAGCCAGTGAGTTAGCTGATTTGATGGATGTCAGTATTGTGTTCACTAACAAGGGCTTCTTGGCCTGTGCTTCCTGTAGTGGTGGTGTGGAGAAGGCTGAACAGGCTGATTGTTTTTTGGACCCATTCTTCTCACTGCCCAACTATGAAGAATATCCAATTGTGCTGAGGAGGAGAGTTCAAGATGTTGCTGCGCATTTTGTAGAGGTGGATGTGGAAGTTATGGGACCACCCCATCCACTACATCACTTACTTGCTGAACTGTACTCTTGTAGCCCAGGAAAATACTAGTTGCAGTTAATGGACTGGGTTAGGTGGAACTTGTTACACCTGAAGATGGTTTCTAAGTGGTGTGGAGCACGAGGTCAGTTTGTTGAAGACTACATGGATCACCTGTTGCATGATGGACCAGTGGATGGTCTGGAGATACTTCTGGTATCCCTTGCCCTGAATGTCATGATCAATGTTGTTTTGGATGACATTGTCTGGTCAACAAATAGAAAGGGCATTGACTTTCATTGCCCTACAGTTTTGCTATCTACTGTAGGTGCTTATGCATGCATCCTGCAAGACTCACTTGATGGCAATCTTGCTGACTTGGACACATCTCCGAATGATTCTGTAAAATGTAGCACAGAAACTGTTTCAGTGGAAACTAAATGACCTGGAGGTGGCTGACCCCTGACTGCTGAGAAGGATGTTACTTCAGAGAGTGGATCTACCACAGATACAAACCCAGACAATGAATTTATGATAGATATAATACCCCAGAAAAAGCATCATTCATCATAAAGGTCACCTCAACTATGCCCTGTGTGTAGAGTAGGAGTTAAGTCTAAGGGGGCTCTGTTGTTCCACTTGAAATCATTTCATCTGGCAAGCAGAACATATCATTGTTCTGATTGTGACAGTACCTTTAATAATGCTGCTGATCTGGCTGGACATGTTTGGAGTACTCACTCTAAGAAAAAAGTTAGCTGCAAGCATTGTTTGTATAAAATGACATTGGGTGCTAGAATGCAAATCCATGTATGAATTCACACATCAGGCATGTGTTGTAAGATGTGTGGGCAGTCTTATCCAAATTCAAGATCCTTGTGTGAGCATGCCAAATTACATGTAACAAGAACCACCAGTGTGTGCACTACTTGTGAGAAGTCTTTTGCTATGGAATATAGTCTCAGAATCCATATAAAAGGCAAGCATGGGGATGGGTACAGGTGTGTGTGTGGCCTGTCCTTTTCCTCACCTGTTCAGAGAGCACATCACAGAAGGAATTGTTCAAAGAAGGAGTAATGTCTATTTTATGTTGCAGATAACATTTGGTCTTTATTTAGCATCATTAGACTTAGATTCCTGTGTTGTGCTGGAGTTCCTGAAGTTAATGAATGTTCCCTTGTATGTACTTTTTTCTATGTGAGGGATAACTTGCTTGTGTTCCTTTTGGAAACCCTTGGCTTTTATGTCAGGGATAACACTACTTTTGGGGTATAATGGCATATTTGATGATTTGGTGTGAGGGATAATGTTTGAAATCCAGACATGTTCAGCTTTGTACCCGATTTTCTGCTAATAAATGGCAAGTCTTTTGAGGCCTGCGAACTGAAAATGATTTTGCCAAAAAAGTGTTAAGACTAAATTGAATTTGCCCACCCTGGAGCTTGAGCTCAACTCCAATTAGAATCTATGACACGTTGCAGTTTTTGCAGCCCATGAATCAAAAACGTGACAGAACTTTCATGATGAGGCACGCTGGCTTTTCCTTCCTCCTCTGCAGAAATGTGATTTAATTACGGTCGATGAGTTTCTGTGATAGAGTCGGAATGATGTGATATGAAGGACAGGAGGGATATTCATTGCAGTCATCCATAAATTTTTTGCAGAGAGCCATCTGGAATAGTTCGCTTCGTGGTCGTTTAGTGGAGGGTCGCTGATTTAAGAAGTACAAATGGGCACACGGAAAAAGACAGTTTGGTAAAACGGATAAAGACAGTTTGGCAAAAATCAAAAACATCGACGAAAATGGTTTCTTTTGCCCTTTTCAGGAAGAATCAGAAAATTCAGGAGTAGATTTCATTCTTCCGTGAGCAAATCAGAGCTGCACCTTTTCAAGAGAATCGTGAAATCAATGAGAGGATTTTCTGGAAGCAGGGGACAATGTTTGTCAACTGGATTGTGTCTGGACGATGAGATACCGAGCTCACTTCCTAAGTCTGGCAGACAGCAAATAAGATTCCTTTGCTTTGTCTTTTTGCTGTTGTGGCTGCCTCAGTTTTGGCTGCAAACATGTCTGTGCTCATGTTGCAACACGTCAGCCAAATGGGCATTGCATTCTTTGAAAAGAAAATCAGGAAAACCAAACGGCATTGGAAAAAAATGAAAGCAAAATATCACCAACCACGCTAAGATCACTAACTGGGCCCCAAAATAGTGACTTCTTTACTTTGGCATTCAATGCCCCAACCAGTCAATCATGGAAAATGAAAGGATGTGTGCGTACTTGACAACTGAACATAATGACAGTGCCTGAATGGAAAGCTGTCAGAGTTATTGTTTAGTGCGTTGTGCTCCTCGACCATGACAAACGCTTTTCCCTTCCAAACGAGACCCACTGCCTGGGACGTTGGACGTTGATCACAGGCTGTGTCTTGTGTTCCACTGACGAGGTGGTCGATAAGTAATTTTTCTGAGCGGCTGCGTCAGTAGACCTCAATTGCCCTTTATTGTGGTGGACAAGCAACCTGCCGCTGGTTGTATCGTCATTAGAAAGATCCACAGGCGTAAAATACACTCAATGGTCTCGTTACTCGGCCTTACGCCGACCCAGAATGTTATGTTTTTCTGGGTTGTTTGCTTGCGCTTCAAATTTAAATTTTGGCGGCTAATTTTGCTCTGCAGTTTTGCTGTGGTTTGTCCTTTGAAGGAATTTGCCTTTTTGCGGGCCATATATATACTCTGCACATCTGCGACAGAAAAAAGCGGCAATGTGCCGGAGCAGAATATTTCACCTCTTCCCATTGTGGGAAAATGATGCATTTTCCAGAGGTGGCGTTCAACCATTGCCATCTCAGGAACTCATCAGAGAAAGACCATTTATCTTTGCGGCACAATCAAAAGATTCCATTTGTCTTGGCCTTTTTGAGATTGAATTCTGCCACAGTCACTCAAGTGCAGCCATCATGCATCAGTAGTCACTTTCATCCTGACGATGTCCTTCTTTGGCATCCAAATGTGTGTGCCTTGGTGTCTGCATGTGAAGGTGGTTGGAAAATGTACAATGTAGAATTTTTGCAGGTGAAAATTGATTCTTTTTAACAATGTGTTCTTTCGTTTGTTCACACAGCCACAATGGGCACCATCAGATGCCATGGGCATTTGGCATCGATTCAATATTGAAGGCAACAGGGAGCACGAATTGTTGCTAAGAACACTGTTCTTTGGATCACACACACGCCACACATACACACACACACACACACACACACAGAGAGAGAGAGAGAGAGAGAGAGAGAGAGAGGACAATGGAGTTAACCTGTATGAAACATCCTTTGTACATTGGTAACTACATAGCTGTTCTGGGGAACCATAACAAATGAAATGCCATAAATACCTGCCAGCGTGCATGTACTCCGTCTTCGTTGACAGCACCAACATGTAATCCACGGCCAATAAGGACAGGCTTCCAACAATGAAGCGTATCACATGCATTGTTACATTGCATCATTTTCTAGAAACAAAAAAAACCCCTGCTGGTTGGATGAAGGAAAGCCAGAAAGCAACTGCAGTCTTGCAGATCAATGTGCGTTGTGGACAGCATGCCCGGGATTCTCTGTATGCTCCAGCTGCAGAGTTTGCGCCTCTATTGACATCCAAGCTGAGAAAGGCCAACTACCAGCAGCAGGAAACGGACCATTAAAGGCAAGGAGTAATTACCCTGTATCAATACCATGCAGCAAAATGAATTGCTGTCGGTTCGTATTTCACAGCATTTGCTTGTTGTCCTTTTAAACATAACATGTGGATCTGGAGCTAATCAATAAGCAGGATGCATACATACACTGCAAACCTGTTCTGAAAATAATTTTTCCTTTGTTTGACGCCTTTTGTTTCTTCAGCGCAGTCGTGACATACACCTGAGAATTGGCCACTGCTTTGCCAGAACATTCCCACATATATTTACAGAAGCTCATTTTTGGCATTGTTGCATAAAATGTCTGTTCTTGTAAAAAATGTATGCAAGACGGATTGCAGTGCATTTCATTTGCAGCTTGATTGGAAATTACCTCACGCAAAACAAGAATCAGGTGAAACTGGTATTGTGGTTGCAGTGAGCTCCCCAGAAGCTCTTTCAAACGCAGGATGGTTGTGGATGCATTCATTGCACGTCAGGAGCAGCTGCAGGGGGCAACCCTGGAGTCTAAGATCAAGGTATTTTGGGTAAAAGCTGGAGTTCTGCCCCCAGGATGGTGCTTTTATCTGGGCTCCTTTGCCGAAATCCTGGATTCGCGCCTGATCACTGGCCAACTATTTCAGGATTATTTTCTCGCGCGAGTAGTTGGCATTTCCTGTCTCCAGAAAACAGCTTTCACTGCGTACAGTGGTACCCACATAATTCGAATCAAGAAATAATGAGAACAAGATTCCAAAAATATTTTCTTTCTCTCGGATGCAAAAAGACCTGCACAACTGCGAGAAACTGCACGATTCGAAGGAAATATAGATTCGAATAAAGCGGGGATTATTGTGTGCACCTTGGCCGCACAATGCACAACGCGTGTTGTGCAGTTTATACATGTGCGATAAATGTCCAATCTGAGTGATGTTGCTGCGTTGTGTGACATGCTGCATGGTAACAGTTTGCATGTTGAGGGAATTACTCTCCCTTAATGTGAATTCATCTCGCTGATTGCCAATCACGATTATCAGGAACAAAATATTTGCCAAGAAGATGAGAGGCAAAGCAAGAGGGCAGTCCACACTCAGACGGAAGGACAACCGTGGATGTCATCAATGAAACTCCCTGAATCATCGTCCAGGAGGAAAGTTGGTGAGATCAATCAACCAAGACAGATTGCCTTTGGAAGAAAAAAGACACGCAAAATCTCTACCAAGAAGATGAGAGGCAAAGCAAGAGGGCAGTCCTTCTGTTCAAGGAATCCGGTTAAAATCTCACAACCCTGTTTTTGGAGCCTGCATGGCCTTGCGGATTCACAGATCCACATGTCAAGCGATTTTCGCACATTTCCCTGAGACCCAAGAAACACAAAAACGTTTTTGCCAGATCATTCAAAATAACCTGTGCTGTGCCGTTTATGCTTTGTTTTGAGGGCTGTCACCCTTTCAGCCCGCCTTCTGCCACCATGGAGAGAAGAATTCTTTTTCTCTTGTTTGTTGAACTTGCATTTGGTGGACATGTATTCTGCCTCCTCTTCACTCGATGTTGCCAGTATCAGTGCTTTTGGATTGCAAATTCGTGTTTGCCTGCGGATTTAGGGTCTCATAAAACGCGGCGTTTGGGGAACTGCAGATTTTATCAAAACACGCCATACGCGGCAAAATGATTTGTGTTGGCAATGTGGTCACAAAATTACCCTACTTGCAGAAGAACGAATGCAGCACATCAGGCTCTTCAGACACGTCAATCCTCCCGATGGACACGTTTGTGGTGAGACTGCATGTCCAATCAGAAAGTTAATAAAGGCGCCGTGTTCTGTTCTCTGGTTCTTTGGTACTTTTTTGGTTTTAATTCCTCCCCAAGCGCCGCAGTCCTTCGTCATCCTGCCATGTTGCCCGTCATCTCAAGGCATTGTGTCCTGTCTGGGACAGATGTCGACACTCAGACGGAAGAACAACCAAGGATGTCATCAATGAAACTCCCTGAACCATCGTGCAGGAGGAAAGTTGGTCAGATCAATCAAGCAAGACAGATTGACTTTGAAAGAAAAAAGACACGCAGGGAGTATATTTGCTTTGTGCTTTACGACAAATGGTGCAGTCGACCAGGACCGTGCCAACCTCTTATTGAACTAAAGGAACAACAAGAAACATGCCAAGAATTTCCATCAAGCTGCATACATCTACTGTGGACTAGCGTCCTTCATCGAGGCTGGTTTGTAATCCCAATTAATGCTTTCGCCCCTAATCCTGCTCATCTTTCATGCCGGAGCCTTTCTGGAGACATCTTTGTTTGCTAGGCACACAAGCTAGGAATTAACAAACCAGGACAACACTTATTATTGTCGGGCAACGTGGAGCAAAAGGGAGAACAGTTTCATTGGGTAGATCTGCAGAAAGGACTTTCTGAAGTTCTCAGACACAAATCAGAAATACAGCTGTTTGCGACCTGGGTTCAATCCTGTTACAGGTCTACTTCTCCCAAGAGTAACAGAGCATGTGTTTGAAGCCCATTTCCGGGAGAACAGCTTGAGCGAGACACAAGCAGTTGAAAAATTCCTTCCAGTTTCACAATTTCTTCTTCCAGCATCAAAGGTCAAAGCGTGAAACTGGAACAATTGGAAATTGAGTGAGATACCAATTTGTAGAGGGTTAAATGTAGATTTACTGCATGGTGATAAATCTGTCAAAAGAAGGAAAAGACAATGGTTTATCTTCAAGACAGGGAACTCCACTCAGCCTTGTGATGAACCCTCTGCAAATCTGCAAGTTAATGTGCCAGGCTTATGTGGGAAAGGCTCGTTCTCCCTGTGGCAGCGTCCAAAAGTGCCTCGCTCTTTTCCGTGCAGCCCACAGCCTCAAGCCCATTACACGGGATTCAGAATCGGGTGAGGTCACCACACTCCACCGCCATCGATGTGCGGTGTCCGTGCACAACAAGGGCACCATTGAGCTTTCGCTGCTCCAGTCAGTGAGGCGCGCAGTTCACCCACCACAAGATGGAGCTGAGGAGCGGGAAACAGCAGAATAAACACAGAATTATTCTGAATCTCTTTCTGGTTAGTTTCAAACACGTGGTCAGCTGCTGCATGGGAATGCCCTTTGTTTCGAACAAGACAAGACGTCTTGACGAAAAGATTCGCCGTGTACTTGCCGCCACAAAACAATTCTCTTCTTTTCGCATCAGAATCATCGTCTGAAGCTGCATTTGTTTGCGATGGTGTTCTTCTTCTGGCAACCACGACAATGAAATCCGACCAATTCAAAGCTGTTTTGGTCGTGAAGCTGGTCGTGTAGGATTCACACGAAAATTCACAGGCAAGGGGCACAAATTATTCAGATTCCACTGACTCCTCGTACTGAGCTAAACCGGAAGCTGCAAAACAGCCTGGACAACACAAGTGTTTTTTGATTTTTTTTTCTGGTTTAAAACAAAATGATACC
>JAAUYG010014513.1_pt1 | contig 12555 bp, 19 predicted proteins | sample 7278091 | NCBI WGS metagenome assembly JAAUYG01 (sample SAMN14350201, study PRJNA611818) | marine sediment metagenome | isolation source: surface marine sediment (0.6m) | place: French Polynesia: Moorea | collected 2018-08
CCACCCTAACGGCAATGTTAACTGGGGTGCCATCAGGACCAGGGTTATACAGAGCCACTTTGATCTCGTTTTGCCAAAAGGGGTCCGTTTCTGTTCATGGTCATGGCAAGCAGCTCTTCCGAGGAAATGCACTCAAGCTTGCCTTCTACCCGTGTTCTCTTCGGATATGCCAACCGCCATTCCAAGTCATGCGTTTTGTATACTAGGCACTTCTGAGAAGCGCCAGGCAATGCTGCATCCTGTTTCAGGGCCAATGACCCATCAGCAGCCGACAGGATTGCCTTCTTGGCCACAGGTGCTATCTCCGAGGGATTGACAGTCCTCCCCGGACTGTGTACCATCCGTCATCTGTCTGCTCCATATGAGGTTTGATGAATGGCCTGGAAGAAGGGTAGACCAATCATGCTCTTCCTGCTCAACACACGATCCCCAAGTTTGCGGAATATATGGACCAGGCAGAGTATGACACTGGACTCCCTTTCAAGTACGACATTGTTGTCATCCTGGTGGAGCAGGTCGGAGGACCGACCAGGGCCAGAGCCAATTCGTGTAGCTCAGGAGCATCCATCTTGATTACACGTCTCAGTAGTGGCACCTCCCGACTCATCACCCAAGGATGAGTGAGAGTCCAAGTCAGAATCGATGCCCTTTTGGGCAGTCTGGGGTCTGTCAGGCCTGTCTGTGTCTGCCATTTCAGACACAAGCTGAGCTAGCAATTTGATTTTTGCCAGTTCATCAGCTTGTACACCATGCAACATTCCCACTACGTCTGTGTCCCCCCAGGGTCCCCTCCGCTTGAGCTTGTAGGAGTTGGGCCACTAGCTGTGCAGTCCGATCTGTGCCCGTGCTCGACTGGTTTGACAAGTCGGGCTGGGTGGCAGACTGACTGCTGTGATGCATTTTGTACTCCTCTTGAGGAGTCTGATCCATCTCCGTGTCTTTCTCACAGGTGACATCCTGCTCAATTTCTGAGTCTTTGGTTAACTCGGACGTGCTCTGTTCTGCCTGAAGGTCAATCCGGGCATGGGAGTTGGTGTCTCCGTAAAAGACAGCGGAGGCACTATCAAATCAAGTCACGGACGTAGTGATGTCTTGGGCAGTATGGATGGTACTTGGGCAGTATGGATGGTACTGCCGAGGTTTTTGCTGCTCATGGTTGCTGATACAGCGGATGTAATTTGTGGCACACCTGGGGGCCTAACAGGGGTGCTGCCCATTTGAGGATGAGCAGACGGGGTTTGACTCTCCGAGTGCATGTTAGGCCCAATCGGAACAACGTTATCGGGACCCAGACATGCCTCGGGGGTCGGGTGGTTTGTCAGATGCAGACCATACATTGAATGAGAGACAGTAAAGTCTGTCAACACTGTCTGAAGGTCGAGATAGGGTACTAGACCTGATTCCTGGGCAGCAGTGGTGTCCTCCACACTCGGGTCTGTGAGCCAAGGGACAGGGACTGCTTGTGGGGCATCCTTATTTGGGCCAGAAGCCTGGTGCATGAGAGCAACTGTGTGGATTCTGGTGTTGCTGGTTTCGGCAGCTACAGACTGTTGTGTTGTAGTGGGAGCTAAAGTAAGGGCAGACTCTATTTACTCTGTTTAGGGTCGCCTAGTGGGGTTGAGACAGTGGGTTGTGCTGTCTCGGAAACAGGGGGTTGTTCTGTTTCGGTTTGTGTAGGATGTTTGGCAGTGTCTTGGGACTGTGCATCACCTGTATTTTTTTTCGACATTACCGTGCTCGACACTACCGTGTTAAGCAAAGAAATATCAGACTCTTGGCTCACTGTACTGTGGGCCTCAGCAGATATCTGGGCAATCTCTTCAGATTCACCGTGCTCATATTTAACTTGGCTGGTAGGATGTGAAGAGCCACCCTGGGTTTGGTTCACTGTACAGTGGGCCTGGGTTGTTGGCTCATTAGGCAGGCCAACAGAGCTTGCCAGACCAGGATCTGGAAGCTCGGGTGGTTTAGGTGGAGGATCCTCCTTGTTGTCTTCCGTGGAAGACATTAGCAAACACGAGATTGCTGGAAAAACGCAGAAAAATCAGTTAAGTATCACACGTTCACACAGGTCAACACGTTTCTCCAAAATGGCTGCTAATACACCTTCAAACAGCCAGTAAACATGACCCTTGCCTGGTAATGTAGTGTATAGTACACTGCACGCTTCAAATAAATGACACGTTTGGACAATGACTGTTGCCAGGTATGCGGCACAAATATTTAAAATAGCGAACAGATCGAACTTTTTAAGTATTGGAATAAAGGGCCAGTATACACAGCTATCAGATTTTATTAATATCTCAATCTAATTTGATGCCATGAATTTACTAGCTGGGGTTGGAAATAGCTTATTTTTCCTTCCCGCTGTGGGAAACGGAGTCAGCCATAAGCATCAAATTCGAAATAGATCCTAGTGTCTTAGAATAACTTATAGATAGGGTGACCACTATTATAGATAGGGTGACCACTATTAGATAATTATTACTAGGAATATTGACACATTAACAAGTTACTGTCCATGTGACAGTTATAAATGTAACCCATACAACGTTAAAAATAAGAGAATATGTATCACTGGTTACGTTACAATTAACATGGTACCACTGAAAACATATAACACCGAACTGGTTAAACATGTACCTACAATACAATTACTTTAATTTAATAGTTACTATTTGTACGGAAAAGTTAGTAGTCCAACTACTAGAGAGACAACTAAATATTTTAACACAGGCTACAATATTACTATTACACACTTAAAACAATAAGTGATGACAAGACCGGGCTTAGTTACCTATTTACACAGAAATGAACAATTATTGCTCCATTAGCCTGGTATTAACGTTTATAGAATAAATAACTTCCACATAAATTTTTACTAATTATTACCATGTACGATATTAAATAAACCACTTATATGGTGTCTACCAAGCCCATTAAACATGGGTTGGGACACTAAGATAAATACATGTAAGGTCTTCCAACCCGACTAAATACAGGCTAAAACCCGGAATAGATACTTATTATGTCTTCCAGCCCGATCAAACAGCCTCACGTCTGTAAGCACAATGTGCAAGACGTAATAGCATTTAACCAGATTAGGAGACCACTTATAGGGAAAATACTACCAAGGTGTTTACAGCTCTGACCAAAGTCAGCCAGTTAGACCAAGGTAGTGTGTAAGGTTAGTACAAAATATTTTTATAAGTCTAGTGTCCTGAGTAAGACAGTTTGACCCAAATAGGTTCCCAACCCAACCGGCCTTATGTATATATGAGTACTAGGTACAAGACATAATAGCGTGTGCTCAGACCAGGAACCAGTGTTAAGTTTTTGTTGTTTTTGCCGAAAAGCAAACGGGTGTGCAAATGGCACATAGCCCATAACAAAAGTTAAAATATACTAGCTGTGTGTTAGGGTCGAGATACGTCCTTTGATCTGGTTCCAACATGTAAACCTGCCATAAACACATTTTGGTAGGGTAAGGAGTCGTTGTAACTCAAAATGAAGGCACATGGCAGGAATATGCCTGTCTACATGGGTCCAAGCTGTGTTGTTCCGAAGGAAGTTTACCAGATTATCAGATCCAATGAATTCACACTAGGACAAAAACACTGTGGCAAGAGGGACATTTCCACAATTTCGACCACTCTACGACCGGGGGAATTCTTCGACCTGAGTCAGTGTCAAATGTACATCACAGCCTCTAAAGGTACAAACACTCCCGCCTCACACAAGGTTGTAGCTGAAAAACACTGTGTGGTGATAGCCAAATACGCCTGAAATATATTAGACAATGACCTAAACGTGTTGGACGCCCAGTCTCTTGTTCTGTGGCATCTGTCTGAAATACAACCGATATACAATACTTACCAAAACCCAATGCCAAACCCTATTGCAAAAAGAAGACAGGTATACCCTGGGGGACAAAGAGGTTGGAATGACGAATCATTTGGACGATGCACTTTGAGCTGAGGTCCTTGGTGCTAGGTCGGATGTAAGCTTATAAGAGGTCGAGAGGCCGAACACTCTGCACCTCCGTGTACCGGTCTGGCTTCTAATGTGGTCTATTACCACGTCTAGGAGGGGCAACAGACACAGAAGGTTCACCTTCCGAGTCTGTGCCAGCGTAGCTCTCTGGATGTGGATCATGGGGGCTATTATTGACTTTGATGGACGGCTCATAACTACCCCAGAGGAAGTTTCAGGTAGAGCAGGCATAGGAGTTTGTGTAGCTCTGCATCCACCCGACTCCTCATCCTGAAGCCAGCTTTCCAGCTCTTCCCCAAAGTCAGGTTGATAGGGCATGAGTTTGTCCGCAAGCACAATCTCAGATTCAGCTCCAGCATGACATTGTATCCTATACATGATAGGACTAACTTTAGCCAACACCAGCCAAGACCCGAGATATTTATAGCGCAGTTTACCACCACTGACTGGAGGATAAATTCACCAAACCCAATCACCATGCTGAAAGCAAGTATCACGACTGGCCTCGCCATAGCCTCTCTTCTGCCTTTTAGCAGCTTTCTTAAGATTGGCTCTGGCTAAGTTATGGGCATCCCTGATGGAGCCACATAGCCACTCTACGTATTCAACTGGGCAATGAACATCGGGTCTTTGCCTTCTGACCTCACCAATGCCTAAGTCAGTTGGCATGGTCATCTCTACCCTACAGACCATTCGGTAAGGGCTAAGCCCAGTGCTGCTATGGAGGGTCGAGCGGTAATCGTCATCCCAGGTAAATTGTCATCCCAATCGTCCTGTTGCTCAGATACTACTACTCGGAGCATTGCTAAGAGAGTCCTATTAAAAACTTTCACCATGCCACTGGCTTGGGGCCTATACACTGTAGAGTAGGTCTTAGGAATCAACAACAAATCATAAACATCCTGATGAAGTGCTGCGGTGAATTCCTTGCCCCTATTACTGTGAAGTAAAATTGGAGCACCATGTTTCAGGATCCATTCCTGAACAACGTCATCGCCACAGTTAGAGCCTCTTTGCCACAAATTGCATGACCTTCCACCCACTTAGTGAAATGGTCTTGAATAATGACAATGTACTCATTTCCATCCTGGGTCCGTTTGAAAGGGGCCATAAGGTCCACCAAACCCCTCTCATTTAAGGCCATGTAGGTGGGTTGTTGAAGCTGGCCATGACCTCGGGCGGCAACTTCACATCTGCTACAAACAGCACAGCGTTGACACCAGGACTCAACGTCCTTTTACATGTTAGGCCAGTAGAACTGTCTCTTGATCAATGCCAAAGTACGGTCCACGCCTTGGTGTGCTGCTAGTTTGTGGTGGTGGTAGGCTTGAAAAATGCAAGTCTGAATCGGCTGTGGGGCAATAATTTGCCAATTATCAGACAGCCCTTGATTCTTACGACGCCTAAGTAAGGCACCATCCCGTATCTTCAAGTTGCCCTACTGAGACCACAAAGCTTGGACCTCAGCACTTTCAGCATGTACATGTTCCCATGACGGCCTTTCTGGGCCTACTTCGGATCATATCCTTTACTAGCCTTAAATTGGTATTGCTAATTGGTATCTTGATCCTGTTCCTGAGCAAGTTCCACATCAGACAAATCTATGAAGGCTTGCAATACTGGGCTAGCAGGCCTAGATTCGTCCGTAGCTCGGACAACATGGTTGGGCTCAGCCATTCCATTGGGAAAAGGCAAACTTTCTTCGATTTCAGCAAGCAAAGACACTTCTTTAGCATTAACAGCTTGCTGGGACATATCTTCAGGTTCTGTGTGATTACAGACCTGTTGACTGTCCACGTCCAAGAACCGTTCAATGAGTTTAGCTTGACTGACCATGGGAACGACCAGTGTAAGGCCCGATCCCTGATCATGAGCTGACACAGGGTCTTTTGTTCCGACTTTGGATGAGGACCTAAATACCATAGCGATTCGGGTGCAATTGTGTGTGAGACGGAACCTGCCCTGTAGGGTCTCTGAACAGAGCAGACTCATCCTCGATGGGCTCAAGGTATCTGTCAAAGTGCTTCCTGCTCCTGTGTAACTACTGCTCTCACAGGTTCCTCTCCTTCAGGAGTTACCTTATGATAGAGAAGTGGGGCACACTCGGGACATGTGTCACGTTTGCAGGGCCTGGAAGTCCTGTGTGATAGCCTGTCAGTCCTGTGTGATAGCCTGTCAGCATGGCTGTGGTGTTTGCCAGGTCAATGTACACTTTTGAAATCAAACGGCTGTAAATGAGTGATCCAACGGGCTACTACACCATCGCGCTCCTCAAAATTATGGACCAAAGTGAAACTGGCATGGTCAGTCACCACTGTAAAATGTTGGCCAGTCAAGTAATACTTGAATAGCTCTACGGCTGTTACAACAGCCAGTAGCTCCTTATTTGTGGTGCAGTGTCGCCTCTGACTCGCATTGAGTGTTTTAGAAGTGTAAGCAATCACCCGTTTGACAACTCGACTGCCTTCTCTTGCTCTTGCTGTAGGACTGCACCCTTTCCCGTGTCGCTAGCATCAGTGGACAACACGAAATGTCCATCCCTCATGGGGTATGCTAACACAGGTGGTTGCACTAGAGCTTTCTTAAGAGTTTCGAAAGCTTGTTTGCAGTCATCATCCCAGCTTGGCATCTTTCTTAGGGAGTGGCCTCTGAAGCAAATTTGGGTATGTAGCATCTGTAGTAAGATGCTAAACCCAGGAAGGTATGTACATCTTTAACCATGCCATGAGTCGACCAATCCTGTACATCAACAGTTTTCATTGGCTCAACCTCGACTCAGTCATGCGAAACGTAATGCCTGAGGAAAGGCACCCAATTGCGCATCAAGCACACTTTGAAGGTTTAGCTTTATGTTTGCCTCTCTGATTCATTGTCAGACCCTTTTAAGTCTATCCAATGAATCATAGAAAGTTCCACCATAGACAATCACATCATCTAGGTAGATGAGGCATATCTTATAGTTAAGTCCCAAAAGAACTAGCTCCACGAGCCGTTCAAAGGTTGCCGGTGCATTACATAGGTCAAACAGCATCACTGAATCTGAATAGCCCTTGTCATGTAACGAACGTGGTCTTATCAATATTGGCAGGGTCCATTTTGACCTGCAAGTACCCCTAGTACAAATCAAGGGTACTAAAGTATTGTGAGCCCTGAAGAGCATCAAGAGTGTCATATATCCTTGGTAAGGGATAGGCATCCTTGCGTGTGACATCGTTCAATTTCCGACTATCCACGCAAAACCTGGTGGAGCCATCTTTCTTAGTGACCAAAACAACTGGGCTGGCCCAGCTGCTCTGGCATGGCTCGATCCAGCATTTTCTGGACCTCAGCTTGTTCCACATCTTGTTTTTTAATGAGAAAATACCTGGGTGACAAGCATATTGGGCGATTCTCTCCAGTATCAATGGAATGAGTTACCAGATCGGTTTGCTCAATGTCAGTTGGCCCACTACTAAATACATCTCTGTAGTCGTAGATAGCTGCTGCAAGCTCTTCTCGCTCGCATATAGTGAGATCTTCTGCAACCCATTCCATCAAAGGTTGCAGGTGCTCTGGTAGATCTTTCAGATCCATGTGCACATCCAGACGTTCATTGCGGTGAGGGAGATTTCCTCCCTGGCCTCCGCCCTTATTAAAGGTTGTGTGCACATCCAATAACTCCCCATGATTGGATAACTGGGGATCTACCTGGGGTATTTCTTGAGCTCGTGAAGTGACTGGATAGACTTCCCCAATCCGGGCGCCTGTGTACAAAGTACGGGGTGCATCTGACAGGTTCATCACTGGTGAATAGTGAGTCCGATGCAGTTAGTGATGATCCGATTACCAGACCATCCTCGGCGTACCTCCAACTGTTGTCAGCTGGTTGTGCCACTGCGTTAGGTGTCCCAAAGTATTTGATACTCTTGGTGGCCTTACAGCTAGCCAGCACTTCAGTTTGTGCTGGTAGCTGGATCCGCCTAGCGACTTTTAGCTTGGTGTGATTAGCCCGGATATTCTTGGGAATACACTGTATTTCTTGTTTCCCGATTGTAAAGAGCTTTCGGGCAAAGGCAAGTCGCAGTTGTGTGCTGCTAGAAAGTCGGCACCAATAATAAGACCTTTCCCGTTTGGCACTTAAAACCACTGTGGCCTTGTACATGGCATCCCCGATCCCTACCTGTACATCAGTATGTCCTAAAGACGAAACGGGATTACCACCAACTCCTTCGAATCTGGGTGTTTCTTGCATCTGAAGACGCATATGGCTCACCTGTTGCACCTTTTGGTACAAAGGTCGCCCCATCATTGACACAGAAGCACCAGTATCGTCAGTGTTAGTGTCTTTATACCCTCTACTCTGATAGGTATGAACCAGCAGCCAGGGTGGCTAGCAGTTTCAACACTTATATCACTTGGCAGATCTGAATCGGACGATAAAGTCCATGGCTGCCATAGAGGGTAGCTAATTCGATCTCTCGACCTAGACTGTGCACAGACTGTGTGAGGAGGGTCATTACCCTTGGGGAGAGAAGGGGTTTCTCTGGCCACTGGGTCGGAAACAGTTTCTTTACTGGCAGATGCAGCTACTACACTGGGCTACCTAACCAGGCCCTGGTCACCAGAATTGGCACTATCCGTTCTCGGGACTGGTTCACCCTTCAGCCTTTTGGAGCAACCCCCACATAGTTTAAAGGGGGCTTAGGGGTAGCTTTGTCTTTAGCTTGCCTGCTGTCTTGGGAAGAGTCACGAGACGAATCCCTAGTTCGGACTGGCAAGCCATTTGGTCCTGTCTTATAGAACCCTTCAGAGGGGCACACCTTAGCAAAATGCCCATAACTCTTACAACCGTAACATTGTGCGGGTTCCCCACGACTGCAGGATTGGCTCTCAGTAGAAGGAGAGCATCCACGTCTGTTATCACGGGATGGGGTACAGGAAGCAGGTCTGAGATCTGTTCTCTTAGCACTTCGAACTCGATTTGGTCCGGGGGTAGGCTTCCTGTGCCTCCCTAACAGATTCCATTGCGGGTCATGTCCCATTTGTGCCAGCACCTCCAGTACTACCCTTTCCGTGCCTGTGGTGTCAGTTGGCCCTCTAGTGACAAACCTCGTTCATGTGGCCAGTTTGCATGAGCGAGGAATATGTCTCTCCTCTTCATGCACGGCCTCTATCGCCCTGGCTACATGCAGCACGTCTTCCATGCGGTGGTGGCCATGTGCAGCCACCTACACACTGAGCTCCTGGCTGTTCATTCCCATGAGGAATTGATCCACAACAAGCTCTTCTTTAGCTTGGCTGTCCATGAAAGGGCAAGCCGTATCTGCTAGACGCTGTAAGGCCTCGACATACGTGTATATGTCCTCATTGTGATGCCTGTGTCTTGATCGAAATTGGGCTTTGTACGTGGCCGTTAGGTCATGTGGCTGAAAACGCTTCAGCAGTAAAGCCTTAAGTTCTTTGCCAACTCCTTGGCTGGAAGGGCGCTCGCTTGACATACATGAGTGCTGTGCCTTGGAGATGGGTACGTGCCTGATAGCACGTTTTCCGCTCTTCCCTGATAGAAGTCCCCCAACGCTTTGGCATGATCAAAGAAAGCATCCAATCTATCGTTTCCTTCGCCCTGGAAGTCTTGCTTTTTTGCAAGATTGGCTACAGGATTGGCACGGGCGGTTAAATAGGCACCTTCATGGTGCTTTAATTTGGGGCCTCATATTGGACTGCGTATGGTTTGCACTCTCGTGGGACCCTGTATGGTATCTCACTCCAATCACGACAAGAACATAATGTGGTGGTTGTGGTTGGATGCCCATGCCTCGGGGTAGAGGCATGAATTCTGGATCTTGTGCATCACCCTCGGATGCATCATCAGGGGTTTCCATGGAGGCTTGGTACCTCGGACTGGGAGCAAGCTGTCGGCTCAGAACTAGGGCTTCATGCTCCATCCCCCGTTCCCGATAGTGCACATCTCTGTAGACGGCATCTACTGGTGGGGTTGAGGTCCCATTTAGTTTCTGGGCCCTATGTTGATGACGAGCCCACGGGCTGTCAGTTACGGTGGCTGCTAGTCGACCAGGTTGACTAGCACAACTGGGATGCAGAAGACACCGTGTCCAGCTCCCCTTAGGATCCCACTACCCATTGCAACCATTGGGTCCGACCTATCGTCTCCGATTTCCGTGGTTGCAGCAAGTCGGGCCTGACTTTCTTTCAGTCTGGTGTCGTACTCAGTTACCAGACGTCTGTCTCTCAGTACAGTAGCTCCATCGTCAATGGGAGCTGCTCATGCTCGTGCATCTTTTGGACGCATATTGGTATCTGGCACCACCTGGGGTGCCGCAGCCATAGTCAGGAGTTGACGGGTGGCTGTTGTTGCCCCTCTCGGCACCTCCTGTGGCTCACTCATTACAGTGGGCCTAAGTGCCGCCAACCAATAGACACCATCAGTGAGAGTTGCGTTTCCAGGTGCTTGCTGGTGAAGCACAAGTGTCTGATAATCAAGAGTCGTGGCCGTTGGCATAGTTCCTGATGGCTCTCCGAGTCGGGAGGGCCTGGGCTCGGGTAGCCCAAAGAGGTTAGTTATTTCCCGTCGGAATAATAATAATAATAATAATAATAATAATAATAATAATAATAATAATAATAATAATAATAATAATAATAATAATAATATGCAGTTTTTATATAGCGCCTTTTCTTGCTGAAGCTAGCTCAAAGCGCTTTACATATTATTACCCCTGGCAGACCTGTTACATCCGTCACCTGCTCAACTCCCTGGGGAGTATACACCCGCTTACACGTTTCAAGGCATAATTGGTAATCTAAGTACAATTGCCATCTCTGTCTATCACCAGGTACTGATTTACGGCTGAGTGAACCGAGGCACCATTGTCGTCACCCATAGCCCACACGGGGCAGTTTTTGATGAGCCAAGTGGCGTCCGAATCCACGATCTTGTGGTTGGGAGTCCAACGTGCTAACCATTCGCCCATCACAACCCGACTAGGAATAGGGTTGGGACAACACAACCTCGGAACTATAGTTGCCAAAGAACGTTGGTCGAAGTGGAGGTGGCACCTAGGGTGCCGTAGTGTTGGCATTCGTTTGAATGACCGTTGTAGCATGCGTGACTCGGACGAGACAGATACTAAGCTCGAGCATACTCAGGCCTTGACAAGACAACTAAAGCAGGTCGGGCCAGCAACGTCACTCTCAGGAGTATGCGGGCCACTAGATAATGTGATACTGTCGTAGCGGGTAATTGGAGCCACCTGGTGCTCATCCGTGCTCACTGAAAAGCGGGCATGAGCTCCCATCTGCCGACGGGGACACTAGTCAGTCGGCCACATTGGCCCCAGGCCACAGAAGATTTCCTGCCGGAATATTAGTGCATCTCCCGATGCAGTGACGGTGATGCCAGAGGTATCATTGTCAGTAAGGGCAACGCCAGTGGAGATCGGAAACCGATCATTTTTGGCAGAGGGCGGGTCCCCTGCCTGCTGACTATGGGTCAGTACCATCTCGGTAAATGGTAGTTTGATTGCCAAAATGCAAACTGGCAAGTCGGGCAGCTAAGCTGTATCCCGGACAAGCCCCCAGAAACGCGGAAGCTGTAGTGTGTCGGGGTTTCCGAGTTGTTAGAAGTCTAGGGGAATTGTTGGAATCCCGAGGTGAGCACAACCACCAAGTTGCGTTTGATGGGACCCAATATCCGACATGAGATGGGAGCCCCTAGTTGGGATTTGGGATCCGTAGCTCAGCTGTAAGTTGCATAGTGACCCACTAGGTTACCTTAAGTAGATGTATGACGTGTATGTGAGTGTATGAGTGGTGGACAATAGGATCTCCCGTGGGAACTCTAGTTTGTCTTTGGAGGGCCTGAACGGAACTCAGAGAGTTGCCAGTTCTGACTGATTCTCCAAGTACACCTAGAAGGCAATATAACTATGGAACGCGGGCACTCGGTTGAGAGAGGCCATTATTCACAAACAACTAGCTTGCTCGGAAGCGGGCTACACACGCACACCATGGTTGACATAGACACTATCACAGTAGAATAAATACTAATAAGTTAAAGTGACACAGAATAATACCAGACCAGCTAACCTAGCCTGGACGCTTTATAAGAGCTTACCAGTTAACGTTACAAGACTAAAGTTACTAGAGAGAAAATGGCTTAAGGCCAGAAACAATCACCAGCTGACAGGTGAGTGATTGTTACGTTACATACGACTGACGACAATAGAATACCAGGTGACAGATACCGTTAAAATGCTAGAATAGCAATAAGTTAGACACTAGCAAATATTTACATATAAAAACACATCTACGTAGAGCTCTTACTGAGGTCTACACCGTGAAAGCTAAATGCTTTCACGCAGATAAACTTATCTGCAACACTTAGACACTAAATGGCTCCTCAGATAGATAACAGATGTTACTCCTTTTGAGATCCAACTTGAAAAGCCCAGAAGGGCGTCTGCCGTTTAACGAACATTCCACGAGAACCGTTGCTAAGGAAACTTATTATTATCATTTTGGCGGATTATTCCGCAAATCCCAGATCCTATATTACTGGATCTA
>JAAUYG010054237.1_pt1 | contig 12553 bp, 7 predicted proteins | sample 7278091 | NCBI WGS metagenome assembly JAAUYG01 (sample SAMN14350201, study PRJNA611818) | marine sediment metagenome | isolation source: surface marine sediment (0.6m) | place: French Polynesia: Moorea | collected 2018-08
ATATGACTGCTGCCCAGGGTGTCAGTGAAAGTGTTAAATCTCAATTTCTAGAACTCAGAAAACAGGTATTAAAGAAACAAAAAACAAAGAAAGAAAGAAAGAAAGAAAGAACGAAAGAAGGAAAGTAAGAAAGATAGACAGAAAGAAAGCATTCAAAGAAGAAAGACAAAAGAAAGTACGAAAGAAAGAAAAGGAAGAAGGAAGGAAGACAGTAAAAAAGAAAGACAGAAAGAAAAGAAAGTCAGACAGAAAGACAGAAAGAAAGGATTCAAAAAGAAAAAAAGAGAAAAGACAGTAAGTAAGAAAGAACGACAGAAAGAAAGAAAAAAAAAAGAAAGGAAAAAAGAAAGAAAGGAAGAAAAAAAGAAAGAAAGAAAGAAAGAATCTCACCGCCAGATACACGGTGTCCCGTTCAATGAGGTCAGCCAGTTTGTTCAGCAGACGACCCCTGGCTGAGGCGTCCATCTGTCGCCAGGGGGAGCCCCGCTTGAAGGCCTCGGACGCCGCCTTCACAGCTTTGTCCACATCAGCCTAGATAAAAAACAATTACACTGACCAAAGCGGTTGTGAAGAACTTGTAACACCAAAACCTCTGACATCTGTGACATGTAGATAAAACCGCTCCGACGTGTAGGTAAATATACCAACATAACTCTGTCATCACCATTGCCAGCTTATCAATAAACTACGCCCCCCCTCCTGCTCCTACTCCTTCTTCTCTTCTTCGTCGTCGCCCTCTACCTTCTCTTCGTCTGCCTCCCAACTCCTCCTCCTCCTCCTCCTCCCCCTCCCCCTCCTCCTCCACGTCACCATCTGTTACCTAATTCTTATCATTATTATTGTGTGTTGCAATATCGGAATTAGCATAAATGTAAGTATAAAGGGCTAGGGAATATAATTCATTTGCAATCATGTCGTTGGATTATACATGGATATTCAGCTTAATCCATTCAAGGTAAAACAGATGTACACGGACCCCTGTGCTGTATTAAAAGTAAAGAGAAAACAAATATCAGAAGAGTAACCTTTCAGTTACTTTATCAAATTATTAATTTACCATGGGATACGCGAGTTCTTGAACAACTGGTTCTTACATTAGGCAGTGGGTACACCTGACCTATATTGTTAGAATTACCATTATGATACAGCCTTCACGTTTCCGTGGTTTATGAGGTTTAGTACTGACGAAACTACTTGCGTCGTGCTAACTATGAATTAGGTTTGCTCATACTGGTAGTTACATACTGGTAGTGAACCTTCAATTTTTTACTAGTATACCCTGAAAGATTGGGATACCTGGGGATTAGGAACACCACGGCAGCCCCTAGCCATATTGAGCACACGGAACTAAAATTAAGGCCACAACAGAATTTCTTACCCTTTCTCGCTTTCACTTGTTCCACAGTAAATTAGTCACTGTGGTCCCCCACCATCTCGAACTGTCTACTACAGCGTACCTTGTCCGCCTCCTGGATGTCGGCTATCTTCTCCCCGTTGGCTGGGTTGATGGTGGGGAAGGTTTTCCCGCTGCAGGAGTCCACCCATTCATTGTTGATGAAGATCTAGGAAGAGGAAAAAAAGAGGGAACAATGGCCAGACGCCATAACATTTGATAACACCCTGTGGGAAGACGTGCCAGACTTCTCACGAGGTAAGTCATCCCCCCACTCCATCACACCTTGTGGGAGGTCTGGCATTTACGTCCCGAAGACAGACTAAAGATAATGGACTTGGCACTGTTATGTATGTATGGACCAGGGTATTTATGATGGGGATTGTACCAGCATTTAAGCGCCAGTCGAAAGCAATTTCCTTTTGTGTTCTATTTTTAGTTGAATGAAGGTTAACGACAAGAGGTCAGTGGTTAGCACTATATATTATAAGACCAATGTTATGTTTTGAGATAGTTTATGGAATCAGGGACACTAAAATAACACCAGGGCCTACTAGGTAATCGTATCGCAATCGTAACTGATTGTAATTGATTACACTTTTTCAACTAATTGTAATCGTAATTGTAAATATAATTTTCTTAAATTTCGTATTCGATAACATATCCCATGCAATCATGAATCCGATCACATTTACGATTACTTTACGATTATATCTGGTCTTACTAAACCAACAAACTTGTTCAACTGACTCTGTAAATATAACTTTGAAACCGCAAAAATCTACTATCCAATTTTGTCAAAGTTCAATATTCTAAAACAGCACCACCTCACAGATGAGTTGCTTGTGATATCTAACAGACCATGGCTGGAAGCCAACCATGCAAAACAGTCTCAGCATTTGAGCTACAAAGTTGTTGACACTGTGCAATGTCGCATACGTAAGGGATTAAGATGTCTGGCACCATTGCTGTCACAGATCATGGATAGCAACCTCAGTTATTTCAAAGAGCCTCATTGATGTGGCCTCATTTTTTTCTGCAAGTTATTAAATACATGTACAAATATGATAGATATATTGATGCCCTTTAAACAGGGCAAGGAACTGTGTTGGTAGTACAAGTACATGTAGTACGCTGACTATTATACGTCTTGTAATAATTTACATGCCCATTAGTTTTAGAAAGGCTGCAGTAAATATCGGTTTATCAGACTAAAGAACAGAATTTTAAAGTTTAGAAATGTAATTAATATATGATAAAAAGAGACTAATTTCACTGTAATCGTTCGTGTAATCGTATACCCGTACTTGTGTCGTGCAATCGAATTCGATTACTTTACTAAACCGTGTAATCATAATGGTAATCGCAATTACAGTCATGAGGTAATCGTCGATTACATTGGGCCCCAGCCCTGAAGAACACATTCCATTACTGAGTGGGAACAATATGTTTGTACCGCCCGTACACGTGAACACAGGCACTGGCACAACACGCTGTTGACCGCCGTGACTTGCTTGCTGACAAAATATCATGAATGAAATGAGGGGAGAAGGAGGGAGCTCCGCAATATAGACACATTTTAATTTGCTGGTGTATTATAATGTTTACTTTATTTAGTATTACTACAATCTCTTGGACCTGTCTGTCGATACCTTTATTCCAGATGTGACTAATGTCCGAAGCTTTAATAATTAGTGTAGGTCGGATGGATGGATGAATCAGGCTTATAGTCGGCTTTAATAATTAGTGTAGGTCGGATGGATGGATGAATCAGGCTTATAGTCGGCTTTCAACCACTCATGGTCATATCACCGACTGCAAGTTTTAGTGTAGGTCGGGACGGAACATGGTTAACTTTAACAAGCCGCTGTGGCAGCTGTGAGTTGCGCATGGCGGTACCTAACTACTACCTTACCACATTCTAGAACATTTAGGTCGCGCTGCGCTTGGTCGAGTGGTAGAACACTCGACGTCAGACCTCTGGCTCCCGGGTTCGAAACCCGGTGTAAGTTCAAATCTGGGACATTTTCATCCTTCATGTCATTGCCCGGCGGCTGGTCCGTCGCTCATGGCTGTTAAGAAGCGATGTTAAATAAACAACAGTATCGATTGATTGATTGATTGATTGATTGAGGAGATGCGGGTGCGATTCAAACACAGGCCTTTCCTGTAAAAAAGTTAAAGGTTCTAAATGCCATACATCATGCTTGGGCAGGGCCTTACAACTTCTCTACTGAGGCTGCGGCAATACGACAGCCGCTGTGCTGGTATTTCAGCTATCGGTTGTCCGCATGCAGCTTTGCCGACCGCCCCCGTACCGTAGTGGTTAGAGTATCCGCACTGCGCAGTTCCATTTTGTTATTAAAATGGGATGCACCAGGGATGCTTATCTCCTGTCATATATCTTGTTTATTAGTTTAATACAATACAGGGAAAACTGAGCATTTTTCCATGTCGCAACATTTCTTTCTTCAATAAGGATTCCCGTCGCCGTGGCTGGACAAAGGACATCAGCTCCCCAGGCCGCGAGTTGCCAGACACAGCTAAATTTGGAACTCCAAATTGAACTCTAATTGCAATATAAAGTAGGCTACCGTCTATAGGCCGTCAGTCAATCAGGTGGTTTGAATGTGGGCCCTCCTCATGTTCCTGTGGTAAGTCTGAGCAGCGGTGGCGCCAAGTAGATATTTACAGGATGGCACCACACACCAAATGTGGTGTCTGTTCACGTACATGTAAGCTCTCGTGTATGGATTTCCCGCTTAATTTTATATATCTTAGTGGCAGCCATGAGAACCAGGCACATAAACAGTTAACACAAACAATGGAACCTCAGTCGCTAATGTTTAGATGAGATAAGATTAAGTATTACTTAACTGGATTGACTTACTAATATGATACAGAGATCGAGTAAACTGAGATGACACTAGTAAGATTAAGGCAATAACGAACCAGGTGAGAGATATGACTACTAAATTACGTATTAAAACTTTTTACATTTCCTTTAATTTAAGGCATACATGTAAAATGCATGTAAGTTTACACATTTCTTCTTTCGGTCCTGTTTAAAACATGTTGTCTTTAAAATCTTCCAACCATACTCTTTTAATTAACTGTTTATCGTTTTATGGTTTGTGCCATTGTGAAGAACCAATCTCGGACCATAACATGATGTGAGGAATTCATATATCGGCTGTGCCACACTCTTTAGTTGCTCTTGGTAGAAACATAATTATTAGTTACCCCGGCTTCTTCCTAATATAACAAAATACACCGGTATTCAGGCCTCGTCGAAGTCGCAAAAAATATTGGGAGTCATTTTAATAAAAAAACAGCCCTTTTTTCAGAACAGGGACTACAGAATCAATATCATCCGGGGGGGGGGGGGGTGTTAATTCTGAAGTGTATGGGCGAATTCGCCACAGTATGCACCCATCGATCACGTAAAGCTACAAAATGACTGGAACAAGTTTAATATAACCATCGAAGGCGACATAATGAGCCGTTATAAAAAGAATATTCGAGGAACAAGTTTAATGTAGCAACACAACGAGCCGTAGGAATATACGGGATTCATTCATCACAGGACTGCACAGACATTTCACAGAACGTCTAGCTACATGCAGCTTCAAACGACAGCAGTTTGTATCGTCATCAGAGCTGTCTGGACTATAAAGGAATGGAATATAAAGCGACAAACTTTGTGGTGCCAATGGGGGAAACTTATATTCATAACTTGATAACTCATGTAACCTAGTTGATGTTTGGCATTTCTGTCAAATCTCGTAAAAGAGGTACTTTATGAGTCAACCCCTAGCCTAAATGCTGTCATGCATATACCTTACTGCCTTTGTCTGAAGAATAAATGAAAGAAATAAATTATAGAAACGTCTACATAATTTGACGCTGATTACTACATGTATTTGAACGCCACAATCCTAGTTCCACGAGTTCACACTACTATCATAGTCATAGTGTCTGATACATAAGGTTGCTTTTTTTCTCTCCATCCTCGACCAGAATTAAGTGTCTCGTGGGAAAATCCCATTTGGGTAAAGGTAGCCGTAGTCTATCATCATCGCACACTAAGACACCCACCCACCACCATCTCAGTACTGCAAGCAATCGTGGCTGCTCGCTGTCACTACGTCCTGTCCAATGCAGTTATTATCGGTTAAATGCACTGCACTTATTAACCACATGTTACTTTAAGCTCCACGTGCATTATTATTTTCCAAATTAACCGTCAGCTGATTAAAGCAACCTGTGCTATGTATCAATACGGATGACTGATGTCAATCAAGTTTTAATGCGTCTAGACAAGTCCTGCGCACTATTCCCAACGAGGAGATTTATTTACCCTCATTTAGGTCTCCCTTTCCTAAAACCGGAGTTTGGCTTTTAAATTTTATCTGGCTGAATTAACGCAATGTGGAGTTGACCAGACCTCGGTGGTTGGACATTAATGGAGCAGCAGTAGAGGCCGGGATACAAACGGGAGCTATACAGTGTTAACTCAAGAGTGATCTCTGTCGGCCGACGGCAATGTGTTATACAAAGATCAGATAGATCCCATGGTAGCCTTGAAAAGTCTGTTTCTGTTTCAAAATATCGTATGACATTTAAATAGTGAAGCCTGTAGAGTACAAGCTAAAACTTTTAAATGTTTCAAAATTATCTTAGTTTAAATATCTATAAGAAAATTTAGCTGATGGTATGCGCAATCTCCGATAGTATGCGCATCCTATTATGCCTAATCATTATAACTTCCCTTTACATGAATAATATGAAGGCCTTTGCTGACCGTTCCTGTTAATACTAGAATAGTCAGCGCCATAATCACTTTTGCTAGTCATTACCCCGACACAGTGACTGGCATATTAGGTGCAAATGTCCAGTTACGCTGAAGTTTCAACTGTACTGTTTCCCACCAGGTAGCAATACTGCCGCTGACAATAACCCTGGTAAGCTGCCGCTTAACTCCCAATACGCCGATTGAATGGAACATTACAGTACATTGAGGAGTTGCCCTTGATTTCCCTTCTTGTGAATGATGGTTGTGAACCCTCAACCATAAATTACTGCCACGTCTAACTGGCAATGCATGTCTGATCTTAACACCAGCCTGACATATTTTTATCCCTAATCTGTTGCACCTTGAAAAGACTATTATCGCCAGATATTACCTTAGCTATTTGTTTACATTTAAAAGTATGTTCATGAAATGCTTTTGAGAAAAAAAAACTGACATGAAAAATTGTACATTCTGACAAAAATAAATTTCTTATATTTTGAGATATGATCACAAAAGTGTGTTATGGGATATATATATCCTCCCAGTCACTTCACGTCACTGTTAGGCCAGATGCGTCAAGTAAGTACACAACAAGCTGCTTCAGGACCGTGTAAATGGTTTCAACTGATTTAAATACAATAGGATCAATATTAATGACTCCAATATATCTGATAACAATAGTGCGCATTTGTAGTTAATAACTTTCACTCACTTTGGCATGTCAATTTAAAGATTACCAATATTCACATGTCGACGACAATTTAAGTTAATTTGACAATCTGAACATGAAGTCGGTTGCAAATAAAGAGAACGGACTCGATTCTGCCAAGTATAAAAGGGAAATCAAATCAAAATACATTATTTTCACGGCAATATTTCTTTTCCAGTCTATTAAGCCTATTGATTAAGTAAAACCTGGCGGAGTTCCCTAAGGTCAGATTCAATATTCAAGTCAAACTGCTCTTAATCCACAGTACAGAGGAACTTCACTCTCCCCTGCTGATCTTCAAATCTATCACTGATGAATAATAATAACTTATTGGCACACACCCTTACTGAAATTTTCACAGTACAGTTTACCCCATGGCCGTCGTATTTATATCTTCTGCTGAGTTACTGAATAACCCAACATGACTGTCAACTCCCCCATGGTTAAATTGACATACCAAAATGTTACTGTAACAAAAAAACTTGAATCTTAGAATGTCCCAGGAATAACAAATAAACCGACAGATGACCTTCAGCAATACCAAGTCAATGTATATAATATATCAAGCCATATATAATGTACTCAATCAGATACCCATGAGCCCCAAATTTCTATCCGTTTTCACTCTACGACCAGTCATATTACAGAGACAATACACCGAATGAAGGCAGAGCCACCTAGAACAAACTCTGAAAGTTCAAAATTGTTAGAAGTAAATTTTACGGGGACTTTTCGAGGGAACGTTTAGAAAAAGTTTGGTTGAAAAAGAATCCAAACTGTAGGAGGAGTAGCGTTTCGAAAATTCCTTTCTAATGTCTTCCCATGTTAACAAACTCGAAACAGAAATAATTAAAGTGAAAGTAAAATTTGAAAAACAAATTGTCTAGAGACGTGGTGGATAGCTACCTTTCCACAAAAGTTAGTGTCAATTCTTTTGACGGTTTGTAAGAAAACTTATTTTACGGCCCACGGTCGAATGATGTGCGCGTTATCTATTAACTCTACTGACACAGTCAAAGCAGAGCCAAAATTCGTCTGGGGGTATAGTGGATAGTTACGTTTCCACAATATGTGGCGTTAATTCGTTTGATGGTTTCAGAGAAAATGCGTTTTGCGGACGATGACCATGGCGAGGGATCGCGACGGCGGACGACGGACTGTCACGTCAGGCGAGCAGATCTGGCGACACAGTCAAGTTGAGTGAGCTAAAAGTAGAGTTAAAAAATTCAAAAAAAAAAATAATAAAAAAAAAGTTGAAAAGGTGGAAAAATAATGCAGAAATGTGATGGATACCTGTTGCGTTTACAGTCTACGGACATCGGACTGACGACGGACGCCCGCGTCACGGCAATATCTCTGCTGACACAGTCAAACAGACCTAACAATGACTTTTTGCTGAACTCTGCCCATGCACTACATACGAAGTTGTTTAACTATGCGTAAGTGTAAGTCAGTAAGAAAACTAAGCACTCATTCAGCTGAATGTACAAAATTCGTATCACTTATATGATCACCTTCAATTGGTCTATGTTCTTCTTCTCCTTCCTCCTCCTCCTCCCACTACTACTACTGCTGCTGCTGATACTACTATTATAACCAGTATAAACAGATATTACACATATAAATAGAAGCCAGTTCCCTTGTACTCACTGGTCAGGTAATGTCTGTCGTGTCAGAGAGAGAGAGAGAGAGAGAGAGAGAGAGAGAGAGAGAGAGAGAGAGCTCAATTGGTGCACAAAGACTGTTTTTTTTTTGTTTTTAGGACATGACTATTGTGCATCATATGATTTTGTAGTTGCATAAAAACTAATAAAAACTTTCATGCGTGCCAGGGGGCAAAAGCGTTCTGCCTAAAAAGGTAGAGGAGGTATAAAAACAGTTGCAATTGTAGGTACATGTCGAGGGAGTTAGTTGTTGGCAGATTGCAGGGAGACACTAACCATGGAGTGAAGACTGAGTAACAAAGGGCAACAGTTGTCCCTGATATATTGCTGTCGAGTCCCTGCTGCATCAGTTGTCAACGTGACTTTACATGTATGTGAATAAAAAGAACTACAATTACCACCGGCTTCTAGTTGTTGCTAAAAACAATACAAACGGAACACGTTAGTTACAGTCTTAATGTCCGCAAAATGTTCTCGCGATATAGAGACTATAGAGGCGAGCTGAAATTTACAATATGATGTGTTTGACAGAGTGGAATAATACTGAGGAATTTAATTTAAAGCAACAGATGAGACGATTCGTGGTATTTTGTGGATTTGGCTTCTGCACATGACAAATGCATTAAGCCAAACTGATCCAAAGTAATCGACACCAAAGTTACAGCTATTTTCATCTGGGTCAGACCACTTGATTTATCTGATACAAAGTGTACTTTTAGCATACCACGGGCTTTAAATTAGCATATAGACCGTGCCGAGCCTCCACGGAGATCGTTGGGTAAGTGGAACACTCCGGGTGAGCTCGTAAACGCTGCAATTTTAACATATTTAAGTAGCATTCTCTCTTGGTGAGGCCCGGGGTGGGGGGTGAGACTGAGGTAGGAGGGGGTTGTGGGTGTAGGTAAATGTAACAGTTAGAGGTTCGCCCTTTAACACTGAACACTTGGTTTTTGGCTGAGTTAGTCAAAACACAACGACGTCCCAGACAGCATGTCTATTGCGCAATGGGAAATCACCCCGAGTCTGACAGTCAATGACATGCATTTGCGTGTCTGGGTCCACTCATTGCCTGACCGAGTGGCTGTTGTTTCAATGCTATTTGCATTTTGGTAGAAAAGATATGTGAACAGCAGGTTAGTACGTCCCATGTAGTTTTCTAAGTAAAATGAGTCAATGTACCACCGAGTTCTTAAATCAAACGATGACAGAACTATTTAGAAAGACAGGGGGGTTATACATGTTTGCGTGCCAACAATACAGGTCACATTCATTAGAAAGATCCTAAAGCATCAAAAGCCCGAGCATCAGAAAAGGGTAACCCAGAAAAGAACCAACAATTATTAAATTCACATCTGTCATTATCTTTTATCTGTTACATGGACGACTGTGTGACTCATATTAAAGCAAACAATGGTAGAGGTTTCCCTTGAACCGCTGATAGTTATGACTGTTTAATGTTCTTTGCCTGCCAATTCATTATTCTGTGACAGGATCTTCTCAACGATTACATGTACGAGTTCCTAAGCCGTACTTGGTACGGGCACTGCCACCTTTACGGTGTGAGCGATATTGACCACGTTTATAAGAACGAGTACGATGCTTTATGTATGTCTTGACGATGCGTGACAGTGTCAGTTGTCACGTAAGGATCGTATTCGCAGTTGTGCAATACATGATCGTACGGTGATGGATATAAAGAACGACGTGTACTTATATCATATTGTTATTTAAGCATGCCATCCACGTCAACTAAAACCTAGTGGATTTGGTTCTGCACATGACAAAGTGCTTTATGAATGCCTCTGTTGGGCCAGCGCGCGTGCTGCACATGCAGCGAAAATGAGGTTATTGAGGTGGGAAAGTGGAACGGGAACGGCCCAATCGGATTTATGACACCTCGCTCAAAGTCTTTTTCATTCAACGTGTAAGCCCTATTATCCTTAGTCGCATGTCAAAGCGTGTGTTAAACTACTAAATACGCCATTTTCTCTGAAATAACTTGAGTGCTAGCACAGCAAGCACACGGCAGCAAACACCGGTCTTGCGAGTTATATAAGTCTATATATAGGGCACCTCAGACCCGGTACCTCAGAATTACAGAATCACGTGTCACTGTCATCAGTAACACGTGGTGTACGCGTTTTTCACGTGACGTGAAACTTAATAATGCAACACTGCCCCTTACTCGTGACATTACCGATATAGAGCAGTCCATAATAACTTCATCAGTTTCATCAATATTCTGTTACGCGCTGATATAACTGCCTCCTACAAACAGTAATACAGCTAGTGTTAATAATATGAACTACATTAATTTTGTTGGACGTACATGTATTGTGTAATAAACATCAGTGTGATCGCAAATATAAATGCACCTTCAACTGTGCAATGTGAAACACGGAGCATAGTCAGGTTACCTTTTGGTTTAAAGCGATTTTAGCAAATATGGCATTCGTATATAACCTATATGTGATAGCGCTCGTTTAATTACTGAACGCTTGTGCATTGAGTAAGTTTTGTAGACTCCTGTAAACCTCTCTTATGAATAGTCTTTTTTCACTGCATTGTAACGTATGCGTATATAGATCTATATACACATGTATAAGAGGCCCCACTGACCATGGAGATGGTATTTCTAGAAACCCAGTCTGCGATATACAGCTATAATAATTACTATAACTGATCATTCAAATATTAGTGCACATGCATTTATTTGTAATACTTAACTATCCGCCTGACGTCACGCAGTTTATATCGTTACCGAATTCATGTCTCTGTCTTCCCTCGTTCTAACCCGATATTATATACCGATATATATATACATGTGTTGTTTCATTTTGGTTAATCAAGTTTATTCCGCTGGCAAAAATGGTATGCTACAACCTACTCCCATTGACCCTACCTTAGTGTATTTGATCTCCGGGTTGACAATAGGCGGCGGGACCTCGGACGGGTTCATGTTGTTCTGTGTCTGGTTTCGGCAAGCCAGTGACTGTGATCTACTCTGGGCATTTAGCAAAGCAGTGAAGATGAACTTCGACCCTTGACTGTTCAGCAAAACCTGAAGCCTGGATCTCACAGATAACCGTCTGTGTCTATCATAAGTAGTATGTACTTCAGTCCCACAGGTAAACATCGCTTACAAGGCAGCTTAGGGCACGTCATTTGGGTTGTTTTAATACAAGAAAATGTGCTTGTACGCTACATTTCAAAATTCGAAAATTAACTCTTCTATTTGTTATCGCCAACGCTACTGAAAATTTTTCAGGTTTTCTAGGTATGTACACCTCAGCATATGAAATGGAGCATAACAGATATGGTTAGCCATTCCAACATCCACGTAAATAAGTAAAAAATAAAATTATTTTTCGTATTACGTCCCGGGGTTTCAACATCAAGTCCACCATTTGGGGGCCCATACCTGGTTTAAAAATAGACTAGCATTTAGCCTTGATGCATGAGGCAAGCTTGTGATTGAACGGTTACTTTAGAATGTACAATTCATTGAAGTAGATATACACTCACGACTCAAAACATGCACACAGGATAAATAGTGATTACAGTTTACAAAAAAAAAGGCCATACAACAGATTATTAGTCAGCTGAACAACATCGTGTGAAGTTGCTCACACACAACGGCAACACAGAATTAATATATCTTTGCCTTCTACATGTACTAGTCTTATAGAATGTACCTTACACGGGCGTATGGATTAAATGATAAATAACTTTATCAATTACTTATCATATCATCTCACTAAAACAAAAGTGTGCAAACAATCCTGGGAAAATATACGGTGACATTAAGAGAAGTATATCACGTCAAAAAAATAGCAAGATGAATATTCGACGTCGTTCTGAAACTAAACTTATAGGCTTATCATACCAAATTTTGTAGAAATCGTGCACTTTGTGACAACTTTTTAAAACTTTGCATGGTATTAGGTATGGATATGACATTTTCAAAAACCACCGCACACAAGTTGGGGGAG
>JAAUYG010008098.1_pt1 | contig 12547 bp, 9 predicted proteins | sample 7278091 | NCBI WGS metagenome assembly JAAUYG01 (sample SAMN14350201, study PRJNA611818) | marine sediment metagenome | isolation source: surface marine sediment (0.6m) | place: French Polynesia: Moorea | collected 2018-08
CAACAGAATGTCAGGACTAATAGTGTCAAAACATTTTTGAAGGTCGAAAAAACATGCACCACTTAATTGACCATCAGTTGCATTTTCTAGTAAATGAATTATTACCTTATGTAATGCTGTCTCCGTAGAGTGACCCTTTCTGTATGCGCACTGATCAACAGTAATTAAATCATGTTGTGTTAGGTAATCTGTTAACTGGTGATGTACAACTTTTTCAAGTAACTGTATACACACTGGATTTGGAGATTTAGTCTATTTGGGTATGGTACAATCCCCAGTCTTATGGTAGTCAATGTTATGGTAGTTATGGTAGTATCAATGTGTCAGATTTGTGTGAAAAAAGCTGGAAGTAGAGGCTTTCACATTAACCAGTCCATGCGAGCTACAATGGGGAAAACTCTTGACTTTGAACCGGGCATAGAAACAACCGCTTATTGTAAATATTTTGTTTGGTAAATTTACTTCAGGTATCCCATTCTATAGGAGAACACTGGAGCAACAGGACCATAAATCGACATTTATCGTCATGATCTAGATGCTATCAACACTGACAAGGCCGAGGCTGTTTGAGGTCATGCTGTGGCGATTCGGTGCATTTCCGATTTTTGAAAACCTTGCATCTCGAAAACGACAAGTCTTATAGCGGAACCTACACCCAAATCTGTACGTTATTCAGTTTTACGTGGTCATTGTCTGACATCTTGTTAAGCAGAGCGCCAAAGCCCACGGGCTTCTAGTTTGGTGTACCCATTGGGTAAAAGCGCCTGTGCTCCTAACCCAGGAAATATTCGTTAGTTATCACCTAGAATATGTCAGATCTAGAATGAGTCCCGGAATAAGTCACAGAGTCGGTTCAGAGCGGTCCATGCAAGCATTAGCAGTATTTGATTCAAACGAATTTTGAAATAAAATCCTATTTTGATAATTTCCTGTCCTTTGTCTAGCATCTGTAATCCTCCGACACATTATTTATATAAAGCCACACTTCTGTTTCGGCATTGTGCCACACTTTCGGTATTGTAAAAAATAAGCCGCACACGTTTATTGAAAAGCCATGCATATATAGCACATATACAACATTATGGCTGTCAATGTGACGAGATGCATATAAGAGTTTGCTGCCCACAGTTTGGATGGTGACCATCCTAGTCAGCTGCACGGTACGGTCCCTAGACTTTCATTTTGTCACCATAAGTACAAACGGCGCAGACTAAAATACATGGTATAGACCTATCTAATCCTTCCATGAGGACTAGATACATTCTGGAAAACCTCCGTCCAGATATATGGCCAGCATACATGTATACGGATATCATCCATGAGCTGTCCTAGAGAAACTGCAAGGGTTAGGCCCGAAGATCCTATTTTACTGGCATTCGACAATTTCGATCTCTCCTGCGGTCAGGACCACCAGTCTCCCAAATCACCCCGACCACTGAAGTCATCGGATACGGAGCCTGGTTTCCCGGCGGTCTGTGTGTCTGGTTGCCTTGGTGACAGGAGACGTTGCCACCTGGAAATTTAGAAATACAAGTATGTAGAAACTCGATATTCAATTCTGAAAAAAAAACCCACAACAAAAGCAAGCAAGCAAAGAAACAAGCAACAACAAAAACAACAACAACAACAACCATATCAGTGTGATGGCAACGTTAATGCATGTTGTATACCTAATTGTTACCAAGTGGAAGCTGCTTCAGAAGATTGAAATTCTTACCGAGCGAATAGCTCCTTGGTACCGTTACTGTCCTTCACATAGAGTGGTTTGGTCCTGTGCGAGGATATCCGTATGACATATGTACCCTTGGAGGTGCAGATCTGGACATCGCTTTCGGGCAAATACGCGGATTGTTCTGGATACAGGTCCTAGAATATGCACCGGTGGATCAAACGTTTATGAACTATCAGCAGACATACAAAACTGATCAATATGTTACAAGTTCCATTCACCCAAATGAAGCACTGACTCCAAAAACGCTGGATGGATGAAGTGCATGCCGAGAGTCTCGCGCAGAAGAAGAAGAAGAAGAAGAAGAAGAAGAAGAAGAAGAAGAAGAAGAACAAGAAGAAGAAATATGTCCCGTGGTCACGTTTTTGCTCGAAGATTTCCTTGAGACCAGGATGCCATTGCGTAATTAATATCAACTGGAGCTCGGAACTCAGGTCATTTTATAGCTCTTACTGCGTCGGGAGAGCTACTGTTGTGGTGTGGGCGACCGTGGTCCATCCGCCCGTTAACTCAGGTTTCTCAGAAACCGCTGCATGGATTCAGGCCAATGTTTATGCGAAGCTACCTAGCCACCATATATCCTGACGATTTGTTTTTCTTTTTTTTTGCATTTTTTAAATTTTACAATTTTTTGCGGTTGTTGTTGATATGGGACCCTATAGGAGCTAACATTTTCAAAACGTTTTCCAAGTTTTGTTAAAAATTTGAAATTTTAACACGAGTCAATTTAAAATCCTAAAATGTACAATACCTTGAAAACGACTGATCGTAGAGCGAAACGGATGAAAATTTGGGACTTGTGGTCCTAGGAACTGTAGGGTACTTTTCATGTCCGATTATTTGACTTCAGTTTGGGATCATTCAGCGGACTTTGTAAAATTTCTGATGTTAAGATCTTCAAAAGGCTACCGCTCCCCCAGTTTCATCCCGTGCAAGCAAAATATGGTAAACAGGGGAATACAGGCTATTATTCTAGTCGTTATTGGTGGTCTCCCAAGTTTAGGAAATTTTATGGAAGTTTCAAAATTTTTGTTAACATATGACCATATGCGGTTGAAAATTTCAAAATGTTGCTCCTTATAAAGTTTTCATGAGCCAAACTTTATGAGGATATTAGGTACCATAATACAGACCATTACGTTCTTGACAATCGGTCTAGTTTTAGATGTTTTGTTTTGCCTTTGAAATTTTAACATGAAATCCAATGGGAAAATCTTAAAATGTGGAATATCTTGAAAACGGCTGATCGTAGAGCAAAACGAATGAAAATTTGAGGCTCACGGTCCTACAAGCTGTATATGTAAGGTAGTTTTTATGTATGCTTCTTTGAATTCAATTTAGGTCAGTCAGTGAAATTTGCAAAATTTTTGAGGTTAAGATTGTCAAAAGGCTACTGCTCCAACCTGTTTCATCCAATTTCACCAAACTTTATGAAAAGTATGGTAATCGGGGGGTAAATGCAGGCCATTACTTTATCCGGCGATCTGCCAAAGTTTAAAACCAAATAAGTCACCTCAGCTACACTGCCCTTATCCATGAACCTGTCTTGGTTTCATCTGGCAAATGGTCAGGCAGAGCATAAAGACCCCTGGGTCTGTTGTGTTTCAACAGGGTTAGTAGTTGCTTCCTAACAGTTAGTCTGATAGAAGAGACCACTCATTGTATTTAACATTTCATCATAACTGCAACTAACTGTGCTATCACATGCTTCTCTTCCGACAGAGTCTTAGCCCTGCTTTGGCAGACATCACGGGGAGTCTGGCATCCCAGACTGTACGTGGGACCCAAGTCACAGAAGAGCCCGACCCCGCCCAGTCGGCCGATGACGCTGTCGGCAGACCCTTCCCTCACCTGGCTTCTAGGCAACAGACTACCGGGGAAGCGGAGTATCTGGACGACATACCAACATATGATAGTACGTAAATGAACGTTGAGGTTTGCTCACATGAACTGCACATTAATACTGACACTGTGGTCATGTTGAATAGACATAAAGTAGAAACAAACACACAAACAAACATAAAGAATTCAATCAACAGACCAAGGAACAAGTCAACAAGCCATAACCTTATTCTAACTAATACGGCTATCAGTAAAGAAAAGAGAATGAATGAATGAATGAATGAATGAATGAATCAATCAATCAATGAATCAATCAATCAATCAATCAATCAATCAACCAATGAGTCAATGAGTGAGTGCGTGGATGAATGACTGAATAAATAAATAAAAAATAAATAAATGAATAAATGAATGAATGAATGAATGAATAAATGAATGAATGAATGAATGAATTAAAAGAATGAATGAATGTAAATAAATAGATAAATAATTTTATAAATAAATAACCAATGTGAAGCAATTGGTTCACAGGTTACACTCAAACATCCCCATAGCCGAACCCTGTAGCATATTAGTATATTTTAAGAATTCACTCCGTGGTGTACCCATTTCAACATGGTCACATGGTTATTTGAAGTAACTCCCTACACTGGTTGGCTTACGTCTGTGTCAAATGTGCCCAGGTAAAACCCCGCCTACACTTCAAATACCATTGAAAATATGTTGGATAAAAATGATGCAGGTAGGCTTCTGGGTTTGTCCACCCTATTGTCTAGCCGACTGAAATTGCACGAATATCACTTGATAGCAACAAGGGCAATCTCCCCAAAATGGGAAGCCTGTGTCAGGTTGATATTAGATTACGTTGCAATCTGAAAATTGCTGGAAATGTAATTAATCAAACTTTCCACAAACCATGGCATTCACGATGTGTGATCCTTCACACATCGTGATAGGTTTATAAAAAGAGGAACATTTTACCTTTCTTTTATATGCTATATTATTACACGGACGCAATTTGCACAATGTAGCTGCTATAGAAAAAAGTCTAATACAAATTAAGTCCATGCACACCGTGCTTTCACATGTATTTATCCCTCGCAATGAATTCTCTATTACAAAGGCTGTAGCTAGCATTACAGCATTGACTGACTTGCCGCATGAAACGTGCAAGATGATTTGAACGTCTCTTGCAAGCGTATGTTTTCAGCGTTGCATGCATTGACACTAACCTTGCAGAAAGCTTTAAGTCCATCATATATACCGGTACCTCACGTTTTTAGATATGAAATTTCAACTTTATCAAGTTATATTTACACACGAAAATATACGGCGAATGTTTTTTTTTTTCCTCAAAATCGCGAAATCTTCAGATTTTTAAGAGGAAGCACAAAAGGTCATAGCACATGATCAATACAGATTGGGCAAAGTTTCAGAAATTACAATTTAAATTCTGTTCGTGACTTTTCTTAGCTTCCCTTAGCACATATTAAGTTGCAGTGAATATTTAACACCTTATTTGTGAGTTCCAGAATAAATGACAGAATATCAAAGAAATGTTAAACTACTTATTATTAAAACTAACCCTTGTATGTTAAATTACAAAATATACAAGAACTTGGTGAACAATACAATCACGGCACTATTATCAAAAATTAATACTACAAAATTAATGTCAAAGCACACTTATACAGATATACTCACACACTGTTTAGTTCACTTCCGAAAAGTAGTGCGCATAACGATAGTGTTGACTTCTGAATAATCCTGAATTTTACTGAATTCTGAGATAATAGTGCATGACACTTCTGTTTGTAAGCGTGATATTTATTGTCCTTGAATGACATTTTTTGTAACTTTAGAGACTATGCCCATAGTATGCGCATGAAGATTTTTTTTTGCATCGGGCAGATTCGAATTCTTCGCAGACCATGCATCAACCACGATAAGACGGAGTCTACCCCAAGAATCACTACTGCAGTGATTATCTCACTGGTAGACATTACAACCTGTCTTGGCTGTATCTCATTTCTCCCATTTTACGAAACTGAAGCACAGTGAACGTCTGTACTTCTAAACTGGCTCTACTCGCAGCCCAATCAGATGTATGAATCTTAAGGTATGATTTCTTTACCAAAACTCCCAGTTCTACGTCACGACTCTTCACTAAACTAGCGTTGTCTCCCTGCTTTAGCAACTCGAACCACCGGGCTTAGAAACAGTTAATTTCTGCTGGTTAACAACATGATCACTGTCGCCACACATCGCCTCCAGTTTTAGCAAACCGTTTTGCTTCAATGTACAAATGCGCGGCTGTCGAGACCGTTAGCTTAATCCAAAAGCCTTGGCGTGAACTCGGACCAACCGACTCTTTTGCGAAAAAAAAATGTATTCCATAACATTTCAGCATCCTCAGGAAAAGACAGCTGCTTACAAATGGACATCGTTCCTTCAAAAAACCACTGTTTTCCACAAACACACATAATATAAACTCATTTGATGCTTAAGCGGTTTGCTCAATGGGAATAATCTCTAGCGTCGTTTAGAAAACATCCCGGTAGATATAGGGTATTATTCCTTTGCCAAGGTTGCTGTATGGGGGACAAAGATTGCTTTTTCAACTTTTGACAAAATTGGTAACAAAATAATAATGGTTTAACACAACACGGTTGTGACAAGATGGGTAACCCAAAGCCCAGATACCCGTACCTGGAAGGTAAGGGAACACCCACCCAACCTTTGTCTTGGGGGGTAAAATGGGACGGGTTGAAAACTGGAGGGTGGGTAGGACCACGAAGGTCACAGTATACACAAATATGACTTTAAGTGTTGTAGGGTTTTACCGGGCACCAACATATAAAACTTCACAATATTACTTCTCAGTCACAAACAGGCGGGCGCAAATTTAAGGACGAGTGTTTGTATGCTTGAACACTTTAAATTATATATTTTTGTACTTATTACTTTTTCTTAAGTGTCAAATTTGAAGGTATCAGTTAATATTATTAATTGAGATCTTGAAATATCCAGACCCCTCTCCCAATTTATTCTCTGACAGCTTTGGATGTGAAAGATTTTATGAGTTTTATTTTAACATTGCGCTATTATTCAGAAGGCGAGGATCATGGTACCCAAACCGATGCAAAATGCCGCATACCTACGTGTATATAGCATAAACCTGCCTTTTGAGGGACCACATGTATGGGTGCCAAGTGGGGTCTCGGGGTCCCTGGGCCTCTTGTTTATTAAATGCAGGTACCACGCAAACCATATACATACAGTGATAGGACGTTGACGCGTGGTCAAGGTATTTTGACAGTCAAAATGAGCCACGTTGGTCAATATATGTTAATAATCATCCTGCTGGTTCATGTTCAGGTATGTTGGTTATCTGGTCAAACACAAAAAGAGGTTTTGACATCGAAGCCCTATCAAGACAGAACATACTTCTACTACACAGGCGAGTTCGCAAATAATGCAGTCCAGGATGCAGTTAGTCTGATTTCCAGCTCTCACATGAGTGTACGCTTTGCTTTACACCACTGTGTACTAAAACAGCATCTCGGTCTTTACCAAGCCTACATAAGGGGCGCTCTCCTCTGTTCCGAGGAATATTATCAGTTTTGCATATTGGGAAATGATGTTGTACATGCCCAAAAATCGACTTCAAAATACGCAACAGAATGCATGCGAGTCATACTTTCAGAGCCAACACCTTCCCAAAATGCCAGGATATGGGACATTCGGGTTCCAGCGGGATTTCACGTGAACTTGACTGTCATAGATCTTCAGATGACCTATCACCCACACACTCACTGTCACCCAAACCTGGTGAAGGATGAACGGTATACGGGACAGGGCCTTGCCATCGGCAATTACACTGCAGTTTGTCAAAGCACCAAATGCCACAGTTATTTGATTCCTGTGAGGAAAGTCCGAATAATACTGAATTACACATGAATCCCAGATCGCCCAGTTCTCAGGTTTCAGTATGAGACCATCATGCCACCTAAACCAATGGAGTCATATTTGACAAGGTTTAAACTAAATTTCTCCCATGTGCACTATTTTGAAACATTTCAAACCGCAAAAACTCGTTTGATTTTACACATCAAACCGTGGGTGAGGTTTACTACGGTGGCGTATAAGTGCCACCTACGTGGGACTTACTATCTCCTACGTAGTAGATAATATCTCCTACGTAGGAGATATCTCCTACGTAGGAGATATTATCTCCTACATAGGACTTACTATTATGTCCTACGTAGGAGATAGTATCTCATACGTAGGAGATAATAAGTCCCACGTAGGAGATATTATCACCTAGTAGGACTTAGTAAGTCCTACGTAGGACTTATTATCTCCTACGTAGGGGATACTAAGTCCTACGTAGGAGATACTAAGTCCTACGTATGAGATATTATCACCTACGTAGGACTTAATAAGTCCTACGTAGAATTTTTTTCTGTCTTTCACAGGTGGCACTAATACGCCACCGTAGTTTACAGTTTCAATTGTGAACGCAACTTTGTTTTGTGAGAATAATTTCATCCACAACAAAAGGGTGGATTTCATAGACGGTCCAATTTCCTTGGTAAATTCCTACTTCCAAAGCTATGCACTTTTACACAGCCTAAATTGTGAAAACAGAATGCTACTAATGCCACGCTAAACGGCAAAGATAGTCGATATCTCAACATAGATCCAAGTAAATGCGTCTATTTGGGATTTAACTGCTGTGCTGCAAGGTCCAGACGTAGACATGCCAACACTGAATTTTAGATTCAACAGTCATCCGCCTTATCCTCCTTACGGCCACGTGAATCTGACAGACTACACTAACACAAAGGCAGGAGTTTCCTCTGGACTGGCACTAGCAAATCTAAAGCTCCCATTAGAGGGGAGGCATTGTCACATCCTTTACTGGCCATACAGACTCACGTCGGAATTTATTTGTACCCCACGCCTGTTGTTTCGTATCAATGAGTTTGATATGATCAGCTTTCGGGATGGCTGCCACACTGGTGGCATCTTCATTGGTGAGAAATCTAGAACCATAGCCTCGTATTGTTCAAAAGCTGGCAAAACATTCCTGAACGGTACGTCTGAGAGAGGAGGGATACTCTTTGGGATCAGCCGATTGATCATAATATTGAAAGGTTACTCATGGTTTTGCAAACATCCAATTAGAGAGAAATATCCGTCTCGTACGATAACTGCTTAGGGTTCACCAATAGTTGTGACAAATTCCGGGAAAATTCACCCATGTTTCCACATAAATGTCATGTCAAGGATAATCTGCCATGTCGGTATACGTGGTGCCGACACCTTGCATAGAGATAGTACAACTGCCGTCTGATTGGTACCTTGCCTATTCAACGAAGTGTCAAATGATGAGCCACATCAGTCGTTTACCTTCTGTTGGGTACATGCACTCCGATAATACTATTTCCATCACTTTCTCAACTCAGGGGCATCTGCAACTAGATGAAGACAGGACTGATCTTCAGGTCTTGCTTCCAATGATAATTCCCGAATTTCTGTATAGCGTGTTATATCTCTCCAATTTGCTTTCACCACCACAGCCAAATAAAGAGCACAGGGTTCTTAGCCCGTGTATCGTTACCCGAATAAAGAATACTTACCTTGGTTAATAGGAATGGGGCATTGGATTCGCCTGATACAGGTTCTGGGATGCCGTAGACAAAACGTCACACACAATTTATCCTAGTCTAAACACAATAAAAGTATTGAATAACACATGCACTAAACAGTTTATCCTCAAAACACTGACACACTAAATGTGCTGTCGTCAACACACTAAGTGTGGTAAAGTGCAAACACATGAAATACCTTATCCTGCATAGTAAATGTTACTAAATGGCACACAATATTATAAATGTCTCTTCCTCAACACACTAAATGTCATAAATATTAAAGACACGGCTAACTGACCCAATTTCAGAACGACAGATTACATGTAAATGACACAGCTTTAAATGTCACATCAGTAGTACTTAAATGTACTAAATTGCAAACACACGAATACCTAATGTCTCAACTTCAAAACGACAATTATACTAAGTGACACGCCACTTTAATGCCTTGTCCTTCACACTAAATGTACTGAATGGCACACACGGAATATCCCATCCTTAACACACTAAATGTACTAAATGGAAAACACTAAATGTTGGATCTTTAACATATATACTATATAATACTGGTAGTTGTGCTGAATGAAACACAAAATATCTCACCCATAACAGGTTAACTGTACTAAATGTCACTGCAGTAAATGCCCAGTACTTGATCAATACAAAAGTCTACATTCGATGTGACCACTGCCATACATTGAATGTATCATACTCAAACTTCAAGAATGACAGCATATTGACAATGTCCTTGGCTGCTGGTAGCGTGTACTGCCCCTCTGCAACAAGGCAAACCCCACGCAGGATATCCATTAGACTATAGCATGTACAGCTGAACATCGAAGTGGCATTGGGATCAGCGATACCAATTATACACGCAACATCAGCATATAAACGCAAATGTCATCCCTGTGAAGGAAGTTGGGGGTGTTACATAAATCGTGTTTGACGTCATAATGCAACAAGCGCGTGGTTTCTATGGTGATTTCAGGGTCTACCTCAGGTCGCATCTCCGCCTTTAAATCCGTAACAGCAGGCATATTGCTGGGTTGGCATTGTTGTGTAATAGTCAGCGACCAAGGCCCTCCATACAGCTTTCAGGCTCTGTCACTCCATGCATAGATGTCCATGTGTTGGTAAGGATTCATTCCCTCGCAGCTTTTCTGTTGTCCCTGGGTTCATCTGGGGGTCCTCTCTGGTTCTCTATGCTGCTGAAGTCTCTTCAGCGGAAAGGCCAGACAAGGTCAAGCCTCTGCGTCACAGTTTAACGACACGAGACACCAAACGCACACTTCCAAGAGTTGTTATGCCGTTTGTGTGATGATAACATTGGCTGCTGTCCGTGGCTCAGTAGCTCAGTAACCTTCTGTCTGCGGGAATTATATAACACGACTCACAATCTCACCCAAACGCCACGTACAAGACAATAAATATAAGCGCCTATACCGTATAAGCGCCTATACGGTGAATGAAGACTGAGCTCCATTCCTGGCTCCACCGTTGCCATTGGCAAGACAATTTTATGACCTAAATGGAGAAACTATGAGAATCGACCTATATCTCGGAACAGGAGTATACAGTACACATTAAAAATAGAAATATCCATCTTATTGCCCGGCGCCCGGTCCGTCGCTCATAAGACCCTGGCTGTTAAGAAGCAACGTTAAATAAACCAATTCACTCACTCACACACTAGAAAACTAGAAATAACGTTTCAGTATCAGAACCTGATGGTTGACTGTATCTGTGTGCGCGCGTGGGGTGTGTGTGTAGGGGGGGGGGGTATGGGGTATGTGTATATCCATCGTGAGAATCTTTTTTAGGTCGAATAGGATTAACTATTATGCAGTTCCATATCGTAATTTGTTGCAAGCATTGAAGTTATGGTCAGTTTTGTTAACGTCTAAGCTGTTGACTGACCGTTCACTGATCAAATCATTTAACTTCAGTTACCTTCAGAGCTCTCGCACAATATTTTTTCTAAAAATATACTGACTAATTGGTTACACGAAGACACAATTCGCGCTTTTTTATTTCTAACATTAACCCCTTGTTGGAATTAGCGGGAGTGGGGCAGACGCAATGCAAATATGAACGTGGTATATTGTGTTCAATGTCATTTTGGAGACATTGGGTGCACTTGACACAGTGGCCAGCAACTTAAAATGGTTGATTGTAGAGCAAAGTCCCGGGAGCAAAATGGGGTGAAATTTGGGATACTTTGGAACTATTAATGTCCAAGGTCATTTCGGGGGTCATTCAGTGCTCTTGCTCAAAACTTTTATGATTAAATATAAATATAATGTTTCAAATACAATGCCTACCATTGTCGTCAAGCAGATCGTCAAGGTCCATAAACCTCCTATTTGTTGCGTGACTAGTGATGTCTAAATACCACACACGGACAATATCGATCTATTTAAAAGATCACTGAAATCTTACTCATAATTACAGTGAGTAAAATTGTTTACTAAAGTGTATCTGAGAATTCTACTGGTACTAGATGCTTCAAAGTTACGTTGTCGTCAGTTTGTGTTTGGGAAATCAGATGATCACAAAAATAATGTTCATTAAATACGCCTATCACACAAACTTGTGAAGTGGAAGTTATTAGATGTGGTTAGATGTCCAGGGAACTTACACCCATCCCTGTATAGTAAGTAGTAGATGGTTGAATAGAAAAGATAGCATAGGGATGGCTAGGATGTAATCTACATTATATGATCTCTTAGGATAAGTAAAGCCTTTTCAAACACAAAGCATTATACGTGTGATTTGTTCAGACAGGTGGTGATGTATGCTAGGTACTCACAAGGCTGCCTTGTGTTTATTTGGAGTGTCCACCATCAGCTTAACCCTTGTTGTCGGAAACGAGCCCAGAGTGCTAAGACCATATAACTGAAATACGTGGCAAATAAGTCATTAAATATAATACGTTCGAGTGTGTAACTCACATATAAACTCGTGCATAGCATAGGAGGTAATAACGCGCTTTCGTAGTGGCTGATTGCATAAGACATATTTTCCAGTGTGTTCTAGTATAGTCTCTTTGGCTTGCTTTTTGTTGTATTCATCTTTCTCTAATCTGCATGCGAATGTTGAAACACTGACTTGAGACCACAATTAAATTTACATAGGCGACAATGTTAAGGTTTTAGCATCTCATTTATTTCACAGCACACTCCCAAGCAATTCCTTTTCCCAACTGAACCCATATTATCAACTAACTATTCTCCAAAAGTTTTGTGAAAATCTATGTGTCTAATTTTTAGTAAGGGAGGTTTGAACCTATGTACCCCCCATTCACACTGGCCTGAATGAA
>JAAUYG010015917.1_pt1 | contig 12543 bp, 8 predicted proteins | sample 7278091 | NCBI WGS metagenome assembly JAAUYG01 (sample SAMN14350201, study PRJNA611818) | marine sediment metagenome | isolation source: surface marine sediment (0.6m) | place: French Polynesia: Moorea | collected 2018-08
CTGCTGCTGCTGCTGCTGCTGCTGCTGCTGCTGCTACTACTACTACTAGTCATGACTACTACTACTACTACTACTACTACTACTACTACTACTACTACTACTACTACTACTGCTGCTGCTGCTGCTGCTGCTGCTGCTACTACTACTACTAATGCTACTACTATTGCTACTGCAACTACTACTACTACTCACTTGACTACCACTATTACCACTACTACTTTCATCTCTGCTCATCTCATCTCTCTCTCCATGACTCTCTCTCCATGTCTCTCTCTCTCCCTCCATGTCTCTCTCTCCATCTCTCTCTCACTCTCTCGACAATGGAAGGTCTGCTGTAAATAATGCTACATGAAGCATAAGTTATTTGGTCAGCAGGAAATACTAACAGTAAGTTCTAACATATCCGTTATGGCCGGAAGACCATTTACAGTCCGACACCGAGTAGGCTGGGTTCACATACCTATCATCATGCAAACAGTCACCCTACTAGGGTCCAAATACATGTAGATATGTGTGGCAAATTGCGTACCTATATAGCAGGTTTATCTAGGTTTGTTAGAATATCTCAAAACGGGCATTTTTTTTTCATTTATACCATCGGAAGAACTTATTGAAAATAATATTCTGATTAGGGGGCCTATGGTATTCGTTTTTTTTTGGGGGGGTGGGGGCAGGGTCAGGTGGGTATCAGGACTCAAATTGCGAGCCAAACGGTTATAACCTGGACATTTTTCACAGGAAAAAAAGAAAAAAGAAAATTAGCCACAATGAAAGTTAACCAACTGAACTAAACATCGGAGGAAACATTTACAACCCCTAAGGAATGAAGCTTTTCGTTTTGAGTAATTACGGATTTAGTGCCCAGGCATATAACTGTAATAGTACTTCGAGGGATTTTCACCAGAGATTTCTGTTTAGCAGGTGTAAGAGTTGATATTATCCTGCCTAAATATCACTCATGGCAGGGCAACATGTACTCCTTGTCACCCTAAGTTCTTCAAAAAGCGTATAAAAATTATTATAGACACACAGTTCAACAGAAAACGGCTACCGCCTGCATTCAGGAAAAGTCAGCCAAGCGAGAACGCGCAATAACAAAAGACGTCACGCGGAGGCGTGAACCAATGAGAGGAGGCGGTAACGGTACTATATTTAGCATCAGGAACCCGCCTATAAAATGGATTCCCGTGTTGTGTTAGTCATTCACTGTGATCGTCTGCTTCGCTGCATGCATGCAGCGTGGTGTATAAAGCCATATATATACAGGCAAAGCAGGTGTATTTAAGGTTGACATATTTAGAGAACAGTTGGTTTAATTTCGTGTGTGATAGTTGAACGGTGTAGCCGCAATATGCCACGTCGAAACACTTCCAGAAGGAAAAGGGGACGTGCCGATTCTGGTGATTCCAAGGACTCGCTCCAGAAGGTGAATACAGCCGTAATGATTTTATTATATAAAATAAGAAACAAATTATGATATATTTACTACAAAGATTTTAATTGTTTTGATGCAAGCATGGTAGTCCTACATGTGTTCGGAAAAGAGCTTGTATGTGTTTTAGGATGCTCGTCTAGCTACCGGACTGGTGTAGGTTTCACTGTACATTCACCTGTATTGATATGCTATGTCTCTTGTCGTTGGCTTTGTAGATACATGTGTAGTCGGGGTTCCACCGTATATAGATGTATAACCTAATGTCTTTCAAGGTTCTTATAAAAGTTAGTATGTCGAGATAATAGTCTCGCATCAAAAGGTATTTTGACCAAAATTGAAAAAATTGGGACTTGAAAACATAAGAGCAAAAAATGTTACAGACCATTATTGGTAAAGATTATATTTAGCCACAAAATCGGTTCAAAGTTCCAAATCATTTCTCCTCGGCCTTGGGGATTGCATTAAATCAAATTATAGTCACCCCTTGAACAGAGAGTCTCAAAAATTAGCGAAGCGAATATACGTTCGCTGCTTTGAACTCATTGCATATTTAGAAGTTATTGGTGCATGATAATATAGTGAAACTTCGACTATAAAAGACTAAGAACATTTCGTTGTCTCTTGAAGTGGGATTTTATTCCGACAGGATCGGGGGGGGGGGGCAAAACTTTTATAATAAGAAAGCTAAAGATGATCATTTTCGAAGCTTCTAGAAACTGACCCTCAGGACAGTCGTATGAGTTTAAATTAACACCCATTTGCTCCAGTTCATGAGTGATATTTGACTGCTTGCAAGGGTCCACTGCACAGAGATTTGGCTTAGGGTAAGACGTCGCTGTGAGCAGACGGGAATTGGGAATAACAAGCTTTTACGCTGAATCCAAAAAGTCTAATGTTTGTTATACAACGCCTACCGGGATTGTATGTTTGACCACGGCACGCACTTATCTCTTGTTATAAACACCCCAAGCCTACATTTCGCAAAACGTCCGGTGGTATTCCAGGAAGCACAAATTGGACTAATAAATATGGTATAATAGGGATATATCACGTTGAAATCAGATATTTTATACCATCTGCTGCGTTGAAAATGAGGAAGAAATGAAACCGCAAAGACTCACTGAAAAATGAGTCGGTACATTTTAGTATTCCTGTTCCTGATTTGAGTGGAGAATGGAGGTGGTGGGGACTTGTGGGTGGGCGGTAACCTGCTGATCCAGGATAATCCGACGTAATAACAAGGAAAACACTGAGGCCACGCCCGGGGATTTACATACATGTCAAAATGCTGATCATAATACGCCAATTAAAGCTCTTATAAATACATATATATATTTGGCAGTGCTGCACTCTGGTGGCACTGCACAATATCGCTGCCCGTATAATATTTCAGTATTCTGGATCGGTTGATCCTGATGACAGTTTTGACTCCCGTTAGTGCTGACTATATCACTTATTATATCATATTGGCATGTTGACAAACCAGTTGACAATACATGTACATCAGTGTACGCACATCATATATAGCTATGTATTGCCTCGACACGGGAAAATGGAGAAATGTACACATGGACCAAGCATCCTGATACAGTAGGCGGGTCCCGACTACCGAATTCTGGTAATCACCTCCCATAATTAACAATGGATCCGGAACAAATGAAAGTGCCGATTAGGGGCGAACATTGACCCCCTATATTACAATCCCCCTGCATGTGTTAGAAAGAGTAGGTTTCAGTTTAGTTAAATAAGCCCACTCTTTGCACGCGCGTGCTTGGCTAATTGGACCGACATGTGCGCTGACATACCAAAGGAAATGGAATATTAACTGAACGCACACTCTATCACCACTAAATTCAATACACATCTTCAATCACACACATGTACGTTGCCAGTCAATCATAGCTCTGCAGCGGGTACAAAATAGTGGCGGACTAAGTTGATATTAAGCTTGTCAGGCAGTATTTTTCACGAATTTAAGGTCCTATCAAATCGAATGTTAGGTTAGTGTTTTTCCGAGCTTACTAGTGACCATATGAATGCGAATACTATGTGATTTCACTCTGGAAAAGGATTCAATTTTCACGGTTTTTGTTTGTCGCCTTGCGAAAAGCACGTTATAAATTCCTCGCAAATATAATATTTGTTATTTATGGTAATGCAATCACAGTAGCTGTCACAAACAGTATGCTTCGTCATTTGAAACCCGAACAAGAAATAAGAAATAAACAACTGCACATTTTAATAGGTCTGCTCATATTGGTAATGACGTCACGTTTGAAGCAGACGATGTTTTGTCTCTGCGGAGTGCATCCTGGTAAATATGGTCGTTTCGCACGACTGCCCCGCAGGTATCTGCCCAGCCTCCGGGCTGTACAGCATTCACAATAACAAGGGGGTCGCACATACTGAGTTGTGGTCTATATTTCGCTCAAACCGACACGTGCGGTCTGTTTATTGCACAAAGCACTACTTCCGCTTCTTTCTGAAGGGAGTAAATGTTGGACGTCATGTATACTAACCCATGCGTAACTCTAAGATAATGTTGCTCAAGTTTTATTGTTTATCTGATTACATTCTTGCTCCATTCGTTCTTATTACTTTCTTCTTTTGGACCTCTTTCTTAAATCAAACACAGCACCATGTAGCAGATTGAACCAGCCGCAGCAAAAGTATATTGATTATTAATTATGGCACAGTGTTCTAGTGACCCCCGGGTAGTGACCGCACCAGCAGTAAAACGACAACGACTCGGGGACAGTGATAACCGAAAATCGACTTTTCCTATGATGACACAAAAACTGTCACACCTTTCGTGTACACCATATCGATCGTCAAACTTGCAGAAAGCACTCCTTGCTGTTTTAAACACCATCAAACGTTTACAGTTGACGAGTTAGTTCAAGTCCACCCTCCACCCCCCAAACACCCCGCCCCCTCTCGAGAATGTCTGGTATTTCAAGTGTTGCTAGGGGTCAATCACCACACGGGATCGGCGATGTACGTTTGCGAACTGAATTGGCTTTGTTATATACAAGCGACCCTGGTCTTCAGATCATCCCCTAGTGGACACCACGCCCTTTGAACGATATAAACTAACGCCATACATAGGAGGCCTATATCACTACCTGTAGCTTTAGATATGTAATGTAGTCCCTTTTTATGACTAGCCTATTGAAGGTGGTGTGACTCGGGCGTACGGGGGGGGGGGGGGGGTCTCATGGGGGAGGGGGGACCGCATTGACAAACTGGCGCACGATCTTTAACAACAAGGACTTGGTCTTAAGTGCAGGAACCTCTTGTGACGTTGGCGAAGCCTCAGGTAGACAGCAGTGTGGGTGTTCAGCTAGCCCACAGGTAGTTAGCTTCACAGGTAACACAGCAGAAAGATCGGTCAGTGAAAGAGGAGGTATGCCAACATGACAACGACACAGGAATCCAAGATTAGACAGGTATTTACAGTAGTAACGTAACTAAGTAGCTGTAGTAGGGCTAATCGCGGGGGTAGCAGCAACTGAAACTGAAAACAATATACATTGTAAATATACTTTTAAACGAAAGTGGCAATCACCTTAACACAATCTCTTAGCGGGCACGGTACCTAATTATACGTGTATCGATTACTAAAGGAAACATCTCATCGCGTCGACTGACTGTTCAGAAACCACTGACACACACGTGCCTTTAAACATGCAGTCTACCGAGTGCTCTGAATATAATATGGTATATTTAATGCAGCTCTGTGTATAATACTGGCACATGCATGTATACAGGTTTATAAAGACTTCAAAAATTCCATGCTGTTGAACAGTAGTATGGGATTTACCTGTTCCCGTGTTCGAACCTAACAAATCATTATTGCCTATCCAATGACAAGGACCATAAACTTAATATGACAATGTGCAACAGAAACAGGTGTCACTGAGCAATCTGTTTGTTTTTTTTTCTAAATTTCGTGGAAAGGTGTAGGAGGAGGCATTCCGCCGAACAAATACATCGTATAGGCACCGAATTTCGTGGCCACCCAAGATTTTTTCTGCGGCCCATAACGCTGCGAAATTGCTCTCGAGGTATGAATCACCGTTACGTGCTATTTAATATTCTGACGCCAAAGTGCTCGGCGACAATGCAGCGTCAGTGTTTTTGAGGCGGGGGGGGGGGGGGTGCAGTGTGCTTGTATGACGTCGCTTAGGGCCTTCTGTGAAGCGACAAAGTAAATGCTTGGCGGGACCAGATGTCAAAGTCACCCACATTTCCAGGCTACACTCGACACATTGTCTGAAGCATTTTTTTTAAAATTAACAATCATTTATTATATTCCTTATCATTTAAATATTAAGTATCTCTCGCCCCCCCCCCCCCACACACACACCCTCCCGGCCCTTCTCCGTCGCACCTGCCAAGCACACTGGTTCGGACTACCCGGTAGTACATTGTACCTTTGATTTTGTTAAGTCAAAGACAGCGTAGGACCTTTCACTGTAACTAGGGTACGCAGTCCTTGAATAATATCTTGAGCTCCTTCTAAGTTTGTAGAGAAACGGTTACTACATTTCTGAACACGTAAATGTATGCTATCTTGGGAGGAGGGGGGACTCTTAAAGCTTCCTTCATGAGTTTGGTTTGTTCGAAAGGAGTAGGGTTTATTCCTGATGCTGGGTTTTAATGTCTGTCGTTTATCTGTCTGTCATGTTGTTCTCGTGATCCATGAGGTAGATGCGGCCGTTGAAAAATTAAATATATATTGACTGTCAGAAATATAGCACCGTCGCAATATAAACAATCGTGGTCATGTAAAAGACAATTTAAAAAAGTGGACCAGTCCATGGGCCTTGATATTTTGCGTGACTAGTTGTGACTGAGGTGAATAATCTTGGTTTGATATTTGTAAGTGAAGAACTCTGGAGGCATAGTGGAGACTCTGCATAATCCCAACATCACCTCAACGTGTCTGAGATTAAATCATCCACTCCATGATTCTTCCTAATCCTTGATGCACCAAAGTTTTGTCCATTTCACTTTGCGAGCAGCGGTTTCTGAGTTCCAGTGTGCCTTTCGGGGAAATGCAGAGAGGAACATCAAAATGACCGTACTACACGTGTCTCAAAATTAAGGCGCTCTTTGCATTCTTCTTACTAATGCGAGAGGCATAAATTTGCTGTCAATTTTGGTTTTCAAGCAAACAGTTTTAAAGGCACAAAAAGGTCAGAAAACCATGCAAATGAAACCAAAATGACTTTGAAGCGTCAAATGTCAAACCGGCCTCCACGCATATGAGACATTTACACCAGAGGCGGTTCTGGATATATTTTTCCCGTGACGTCACATGGAAATGGTATAACAGGTTTCTTTGGAAAAGAATCATACATACATAATAGTAACAGAAGTAGCATTTGGGGAATCTGATCTGCACCCAATGACCCCCAACTGACCTTGAAGCATCAAAGGTCAGAATGGCCCACATATTTTAGACATTGGTCCCCAGAGACCCAAACTTTCGCCAGTTTCGCTCTACGACTAACCATTTTCCAATTGAATTCTTGCATTTTCTTGGCAACAATGTTAGATTACGATCACGCAATATCCGCTTTGGACATTCGTTTCTATGTTTTTTTATAAAACGTGGCAAATGCGCTCTATAAATACGTGATAATAAATACACCCGGACTTCTCTCGCACAACGCTACTGCGGTTTTACTTTTTGTTTGCCGAGCTTGTGCAAAAGTGAATTGGGTTGTATTAACTAATCTAATGATGCAAATACATGTACATGTATATCGGTATCAGTGCATGCTTTAGTTATGAGGGGCGATGTGTCAATTCGTAAAAGATGGGCTAATTTTTCGTTGTATAAAAAGGAGTTCAGTGCATGCAGGGGCAATTGAACGATGACTCATTAATTGGATCCTGGTAAATTTTGAATCGCGGATGCTTCACTGCCGTAGCAAGGATAAATAACCGACTCCATAATAAAGCCTTGGCGTTTGTAATACAATTCACGCCACTGACACGATTCGTAGAATCATTTGAATCCGCCGAAAGCGAACGTTAGTTTACTACGTGCTTTGTAGGCGCCTGGTTACAGAGTTATGCCCTATATAAATCATACGTCCTGTGTATATTTGTATACACTTATATCTGCTCCGTCGTTGACCTTTTGAGAGCACGACCACTGAACTCCCTCACAGGCTGCTTGTTTGAACACAACGCGCTGGACCACTCATCCGGTATACATCGAAGCGATTGATTCACCGGACCAAACAACTTTACGGATAAAAAGTAACATCAGCTATTATTAGTTGTAGAGAAAGAAGCCTGTGATATAAAAGCTACCGACGAAGAGGCAAGGGAGAACAGATTCTATTCACAGTCATTCACGGATTGTGAACATCACACTGTATACAGCAGCTGGTGAAAAGTGAAGCGTAGATAAAGGATATATTTTTGTGTAACGGATATTCTACTTGTCCATAATGGTGTGTATGTCGATGAATGTTAGCTGGTTCTACCTAAATATTTTATCAGTTAAATGTTTCGTGTTGCCAGAAATCCACTACGTTTCCTGCATTCTGGCTCTCGAAGCTTAATTTGAGTAACCGTCTTACTTAACTGTTTTTTGAGAACGATTTTTATCCAATCACAAATCTCAGATTCTTAGCCAATCACAGTGCTCGGATTCTTACCCAATCGAAGTTCTCAGGTTAAATGGAGACTCAGATTTGGGTATTATCGAAACTGTCCCGAACGGTATGTTTATGGTATATATGACATAAGTCATTTTTTTTTCAATGCAGTCCAACTTCTGCAACAAGAACAATAACTCGCGTAGTCAGTAGCCTTGATAAATAATAACAAGGCGTAAGCTGGCGTGGCATATATATCTTCAAGGTTTAGTTTCCCACGTTCAACTTAAAAACTGTGATATTTCCATTGTAAAACATCACAGACTTTATTGTTGCGTCCTAACAGCGCGGGATTTCCCCTCGCTGCGTTTCAACTCTGGGAAATCCCTGCGCTGTTATGATGCAACAGCAAATTCTGTGATGTTTTACAACAGAAAAACCAAAGGTTTTAAGTTGAAAGTGGGAAATTAAACCTCTCTAATGTCTTCCGTGTACCGATATTTTTCACACTTACCAAAAAAAGAAATTGGTAAATGCGAGGAAATACTTTTTTGTCTGTCAACTTGTATGCACCACAAACTTTTTTACAATCTAGTTTCTGTCGTCGGTTGCCAGGATGAAGTACACATTCCAATTTGTCGCAACAATGGTTGCTTGCTGAATTCGTGCCTCTTCAGTAATGCTTTTAATAATTATCACCTCAGAATTATTGTGTAGTACATTAAAGTGTTACAATGAATTCCTTTACAACAAACGGCTGTAATTAAACTATGCAAAAGCAGAGTCGATGGTGGAATAAAGGCGATCCCAGCTGCAGCATGTGACCTAACCCCAGACTGTGGCGTCACAGCTCCTGGGATTACATCATCACCTGGCCTTTCGGAATGGATAATCTATGTAGAATGCACAGTGTTATACCTTTAGTAACACCACTGAACACACTTGTCTTTTTGCTCCAGGTCCGCAAGAAGCTCGTGGTAGTGGGGGACGGCGAGTGCGGCAAGACGTGTCTCCTCATTGTGTTCATCAAAGACGAGTTCCCCAGTGGATATGTCCCCACGGTGTTCGAGACATACGTCAATGACATCATCGTAGACGGATATGACGTCGAGTTGGCATTATGGGATACGGCGGGACAGGAGGATTACGACAGACTAAGGTATGCTACATAAATATCTAGACTTTATTTTGATAGTGTTATATAGTTCCTGTTTTCCTATTTGCTCTGGTGCGGTATTAGTAAGCTTGCTGCAGTATATCCCTATGTAGTGGCATGTTGCCAAGTTATTAAAATGGCTTTATCCCTAGTGCAAGCTGTTGTTGGGGGGGGGGGGGGCAACATTACACATTTCGTCTTGCTAGATAATGTTATACATTACTATTTGTAATACTTGACTTTGAAAGTGAGACTTATTTGGCTAATTGTACAATGTACATTCGTCTGCATGTATGCATTGCTCTATTCTCCATTTGATGTAGGGATATACATTGCACTTGCTTTGGGATGTTTTGCATTTATAGAGTTTGTTTTGTGTGTACCATTTGTTTGTTTCTGTTTGTTTTGGTCTTTTGTTTGGGGTGGTTAGCTTATAGCACACCTTTGCTTTTCACACTTTTGACACGAAAGTTGTTTTTTTTTTTTCTCTCTTGTCTGTTAACATGTCTATTATCAGTCATGCATTTGTTTTTCCACCCAGGCCTCTGTCCTATCCCGATACGGACGTCCTTCTCCTCTGCTACTCCATCGACAATCCGGATAGCCTGGAAAACATCGAGGAAAAATGGATGCCGGAAGTCAGCCATTTTTGTCCAAACGTTCCCAAAATACTTGTCGGAAACAAATCGGACTTACGGAACGATCCCGACACTCTGTCGGAACTGAGTCGGTTCAAACGGAAACCGGTTACAAGAGAAGAAGCACAGGAAACCGCTGACCGGATCCAAGCTTTCGCGTGCCTGGAATGTTCTGCCAAAACGAGGGATGGGGTGCAGGAGATTTTTGAAACTGCCGCTAGGGCGGCGCTGCAAAAACGGAAGTCCGCTCGGCAGCGGAGGTGCAAACTCTTGTGATTACTTCCGGTTGTGACGTGCATATGCGACCGAGATGTTCCATTGACTGTGACATTTATTTGAAAGTAGCTTCAAATCTATGGTACTGTGTTCCAAGTATTATTACATGTATGTTTACATTTCAATCGCTACTAACATTCGCATGTTTCGCACATGTTGAAAGTGTGTATGCATTGTTTTGTTGCTAGTGTTTCTGTTGTTGTTGTTGTTGTTGTTGTTGTGCATGAGCTTATATTATATGGATACAAGAGACATGTTCAGAACAATTTGTTGAAGCGAAAATATTTTAACACCTACTGCTAACTGTAATGGGAAATTCGTTATAGACATGTTCCACGTATACGTTAGTCTTAATTGCATTCACTGCATATACAGCTGGACAGTATATTAGTGTGCTAGTTTCAGTTTATAGCTTAAAATCACATTTCTGTCGACACAATTCTTTGGAGGTTGGTAGCATTGTGCTAGATTTTTTTGGTGAGATTTGAAAACGTAGGTCCAAGTTATTATTATTAACCCTGTGTCTATAACAGTCTAGTCGAAATCTGTATACTAACAAAGATCATTTCCCAATGTTTGTCCTTGCGCTGCAGTAAAGTCTTTTTAAACTTTAACACTGACGCTGTCCTATTAATTGCTGGTGAGTACACATTGGCGCTTAGGTACTTGACAAAATTCGCCTTTGCATACACGATATTTTTGATACCTAAAATGCCCATGTCTGTCAATGGACTTTTAAAAGCTGGAATACGAGCTAAGAAAAACTACCCTTGTCTGTTGCATTTGATTGTCTTGCAATGTTTACAGGGAAGGCATAAATAGCTGACAGAGTTATAATTTTGCGAACGAAATCCACCCTGTAAATGGCACTTGCCAAACGTGTGTCAGTTGGATACTTTGCACACCTCCGTTTACCAATTTTTGTGGCTTAGCCCCTGCTGTGATAAAAATGACTACACCGTTACTTCTTGCTGCCTCGTAGTAGTAGTAGTAGTAGTAGTAGTAGTAGTAGTAGTAGTAGTAGTAGTAGTAGTAGTAGTAGGAGTAGTAGTAGGAGTAGTACCAAGTGTAATATCTTTGCGTCTTCTGTGCTCGTTCACTAGCATGTTTTTATCATTGTTCGAAATGCGCTGTATACCTTTAGCCAGGTTTTAGATCGAAACTAAATAAAATATTTTTCTATGTCAAGGTTTTCCGTCAGTGTTTTAACATGACACCACGACATAAAAGACTGGATAACAATTGACACTGCTGCCCCTGCAGCTACTACTACTACTACTACTACTACTACTACTACTACTACTACTACTACTACTACTACTACTACTACTACTACTACTACTACTACGCCCACACAATCGGACAAAGATTTTACCATAGTCACTGGACGTGTAATATGAGACTTTTTATTTTTTTGTGTAATATTAGTATTATTGTGGATTCCCACACTAGTTTGAGAGGGTGGGATCTTCTGAAATGTACTACGATTCTGTTTCTCTCGTTTATCAGTGGTATACAGGTATAAAGTTCGCTGTTGTTTATGTTTGTCTTCCATAGAGTGAATCAATCGAAACTTGCCTTCAACGCATCCGAAACTTCATGCAGTACCAATATGCGATCATTATCACGATAGACTCTATGTTATCAGCGAACACAGAACACAATTATTATTAGATTATTAACAGCATAAGCTCTATATGACTCCGGGATATGACTTTGCCGCATCAATATAATAATGGAAGTACCGAGGCAACGTCTTAGTGATATTCCGTTGGCCCCGTGCCTTTGGCTTCTGAACAACAAGCCCCACAATTTTTATCAGGGTCCCGAGATTTGGATAACTCCGAGGAAAAAAAGTGTTTGTTTGGATCTAAGCTCCCATCATAAGCATAGCAACCGAAGCGGAAGCTTGTGTTGTTGTAAAGGGCGAGCAGTAATCCCTATGGCGTGCTTACAGTTTGCCGAGAAGCAGAGAACAGTTCTTAGCTGAACAAAAAAGTTTAATTACGACTTATGCACTTTGTAAAAGTTGTATCGAGAACCAGAGGCTAAGACTTTGATATGGCTAGTGATAAAGATAAAAATATCTCTTTTACCCGATTATGTTAGTCCAGTTACGGAGCACTGTCCGGGAAGCTGGTGCTCCAGGCTTCAGATACTCTTAGCTCCAGATTGTGGAGGTTCGGAGTCAGTCCCGGCCCAAAAAGACTGCAAAGGATTCTATTACAGAGATACGGAAGCAGCGGGATTGTCTCAAGAAAGAGGTAAAAACTATCTGTTCTCTCTGTATTATCTCTATATTGTCTCTATTCTCTTTCGTTCTCTATTCTCTCTACTTTATCTCTTCTCTCTATTCTGTCTGTTCTCTCTCTCTCTCTATCACTCTCACTATCTCTCTCTCTCGACTCTAACTCTCTC
>JAAUYG010073631.1_pt1 | contig 12542 bp, 15 predicted proteins | sample 7278091 | NCBI WGS metagenome assembly JAAUYG01 (sample SAMN14350201, study PRJNA611818) | marine sediment metagenome | isolation source: surface marine sediment (0.6m) | place: French Polynesia: Moorea | collected 2018-08
CTTGCTTCACCCAGAAAAAATTTGGGGTGAAATTTTTTTTGGGTGAAGCAAGGTGCAACACAATGTTACCAAGCATTTCTAGTTTTTTTCTTTCTTTTTTTTTGCGGGTGGGGGGGGGGCAATTCTTGTGACACCAAATGGTCAGGGGGTCTCTGACTGCGATTTAAAAATGGCGAACACATCGACACATGAATTTGTGGGCAAACAAGCTAGCATCGCAGTGTATTGAAAGGAATTATGCAGTAGCAATGATAGATCTGTATTCAAACACCTTTCCATGGACTCAATCAATCACTGCATGTGATCTAACAAGCCAAACACTTCCCCACTACCTTTGAATGAAACACAAGGAATCTCACTCTTTCTCTCATTTATATACTCCATCCAACATCTAGAAAAGAAGGGAGCCGCGCACAATATATACAAACAAATCACGCACGTGAAAGAGAACGAACCAATGTTGCTAGTTCCATGGCTGCGCGAAAGGAGACCAGAAGTCAAAAGGTCTAGCCTTCACTTTGGGATGTTTTGTTTCACTTTTGCCGCAGCTGAGCCCAAAGCAAACAAAAAACAGCAGAGCCCCCCCCCCTGCCGATTTCACATAACTTTCCCGAGCCTCGTAGCTTTACGAAGGGTCCAGACCACATACCCTTCACAACTTTCGTAAAGTTTGATGAAATCGGCCCGCAGGTGGGCATGGTCGTTTTGCTTCAAGAACGCTTGTTCACACCACAAATGTCAGCAGTGAAAATCAAGCTACACATTCTTGAATTGGAAAGGGGTAAACAGTCTCCATATCAATCAGCTGAATTTGCCCTTCTTCTTGAATTCCAAGCATGTCGTCTTCCTCCTCTGCGTCAGGTGCGGGGGCGTTGAAGCAATCAGCATTTTCCAGAACGGCGCTTGAGATGAGGTTGACCACGTCGTGTCTCTCCATCACGCGCAGGGTCCTCAGCAGCTCCCCAATGGTGACTCGCTTCATCTTCAGGTGGCCGAACACTTCCATCATTCCAGCGAGATTGCGCGCGACGTCTTCAGGAATGCCCAGGCGGAGGGCGAGGTGCAGGTAGTTACGATCCCCGGCGATTCTGCGCGTGTTCAGAGCCAAACTTACCTGTTCCTGCACTTCATAATTTAGCTCGGCCACTTGTTTTTCTGAAAATAATCCGAACTCATCCTGAAGTAACTCACTGTACCCATTTTCTCAGTTGAAAATCAGCATTTGAAAGTTTGCATAAACAAATCCCCCCTTCAAATTTCGTTGCGAACGGAAATGTGCGATTAAGAATGCGCGTGACAAGTCTCCTTGCCGAATGTTTACAGTTGGCAGGAAATTAGTCAGCTCAGCAAAGTAGAATCTTTCTTTTCTCAATGTTGCATGGGTGACAAACTCACAAGAGAACAAACAAAAGTTGTGATTGCAGTGCGTCAGTATCTTATGAATCATGAAATGTCTCACCTGCCGCAATTCTCAACGCTCTTGCATATCTTTCTCCGTCAAGTATTTTCACCTGGAATACAACAAAGAACGAGTGCACTAAGTCAGCGCAAAGACTTCGCGATGTCAATTCAGAGTTCTCCTCAAACCGTTACACCCTGAAAACAGTAGTCATATTCAGGCAGGGGATGCCAGTTCAGCATACTCTTCCAGCCACTACACCAGTGGTGTGACAAGGGTTCCACAACGATAATGATGACGATGACATCGACGACGGCATGCACATTACTACTTTTGGCCGCTCCGCTGTCAACGCGCGGCCTAAAAAGGCCCATGCGCAAAACTGAAACGATAGCTCTCTCAAAGACAAACATTTCTGGTGCGTTATTCAAAAGAAAAAATGCAGATTTCATTTGGATTCAGCTCACCATTTTGTACAGAATTTCAGCATCGCATTCAGCATTGAACAACTCTGTTTCTGTCTCCTTCCATTGGACTCCCCTGGAGACGGTTCTTGCAGCACTTCCGACAATCTCCTTCACTTCGGTGTTCTGTTCTCCCACAACACTTCCGCTGGTGGAGCCAAGGGATTCTGGTCGGACTTCTCTGATCGTCGGAAGTGGGTTCTCAAACATGAGCAGCTGCCTGATGTACTCCATGCTGGGGGCGGATGGTGGAGGCAAAAGGTCGCCTTCAAACTGTTCCCAGTCCAACCCTATCGGACGGTTGGAAGAAGTGGTGAGACCAAAGTCGGGAGCACTGTCCACGTCACTGCCGGGGAGGCAATTGTCATTACGACGTGGCATGTCAGGGTGATTCTCATGCGCACGTCGTGGTCTGGATTCAGCCTTGAGATCCGGATAGAGTCTGTTCTCAGCTTCAATAGACATCAAGTCGTGGATTCCACCAACTGGGGACAAGGATCTGACTGGGACAGTGGACGCCTGGCTGTAATCACTGGCGTAGGATACAAGATTCTCAGGCGCCTGGGCGTCACTGCTGAAGGTGGGAGGAGAGGAGTGCAAGGCTAATGGTCTGTGAACTCCAGCCTGTTCCATGTCAGCTCTGAACAACAGAGCATCTTCCGCGTTCTTTGAAACTACAGGCTTCGTGTTCAGTAGCTTTGTCTCCTCGGAACTTTGATCCTCGGTTGGTTCGCTGGCCACGCAGTCACCTGCATTCTGTTGATTTCCTCCTGTTGTCGTCTTCTTGAACTTTCTGTTTCGATTGTACTTTGCTATTGCATCCACAGAAACCGTTGAACTTACTGGTGAGCAGGATGCTGAGGACAAGCTTTCCTTCAGGGAACCTGTTTTCTTATGCCTCTTCAGCCTGCGCGCCTCCAGAAGACTAACGCTGTCACTCATGTCCTGAAAAGTCAGCCAAATTTCTGGGTTACTATATATACTATTGTGCCTGCCGAGTTCAAAAGAAAGTTTTGGGCAAACAATCACAAACACAAAAATGAAGAATGAAGAAGATCACCGTGTCGTCATTGTCCCCTTCACAGCAGTTGCACAATTGGCTCTCACAGCTGCTGGACATCACGCTGGTTTTCATGGCCAGAACACTCATTCCGCTGTCTACTTCCTCTCGCGATATCTTTTCCCGACCCTGAATTCCGTTTTCTTCTTTTGTAACTTTTGCTCCAAGGTCTCGTGCAAGTTTTATCACAGACGGAGAGGGTGCCAGTTCATTCATTCGAGTGAAGGTGCTGCCCCTGCAAAATTTGGATTCGTAAAACTTGGACGAAACTGCAGCAACAAAAATTTGATGGAACGAACTCCCTTCTTTTATTGATGATATGTTTTGAAGAAAAGCTGATATACGTGTGTGCAAAACATATACCAAATTGGGCACTCGCTCGTTTGTTTTTCCTGAACTTTTTCATCGCCTTTTTGGAGTTCGCTGTTCTCTGTTCCAAAAACCGACTCCTCCGCAGTTTGTTGCTTTTGACGCGTGCGTCTCCTTATCTTGCGATACTGCACGAAGAGACAGACAAAAGCGACCAGCAAAAGAAGAAAAGCAGCGCCAATAACACCTGCCGATGCACTTGCGCTGATGTGAGCACGAGTATCTGAAACATCAAGAAAATATGTTTCACGCTCCCGTTTGCTGGTCTGATTTTTGTTATTCGTTGTGTGTGTGTGTGTGTGAAATCTGCTCATCTGCGTAGGATTTACTGTATGTACCAAGTTTTGGTGGTGGGACGTAGACATCGCTTTCTTTTTTGGATGCAATTTGCGCTCTCCACTTTTTGCACTGCTTTTCGTTAGAGTGGGCAGGACACTTCTTGCATCGCATCAACAAATTCAGATGTGTGTCGGCGTCATAAAACCTGCACAAAGACAACAAAGGGTTTTTTTTCTTCAAATTCATGCAGTTGGGATTTATCTCATGTTGAACTTCAAGAAAATTTAATGCGTCTGTTCTGAATTGCGTCCGAGAAAAGAACAATGATTACATTACCCTTCTTCACAGGGTCCACATTCAGCGTTCACCTGAGGGCGGCAAAGAAATCTGAATTTCCTTTTGAAAAGAGTGCAGTTGGTGCAAGGCAAACATTGCCGTTTGTCGGGGTCATGATTGTATGTTTCGGCAGGACAAGGTTGACATTTTAGGCCTGCACCAAGTCCAGAGCCACAACGCTGAAATGAGGCAAACAATGTTGAGAACTGGAAAGAAAGAACAGCAAGTACGCTTCGTCAGCGTAAAGGCCGAGGGCCAGCCCCATCGTATCACGTGGCAACATAACACCCGTCAGATGATCATGTCATGTCAGGGGGGGGTGGGGGTTCTCAGGGTTGGGGGGCCTCTGGGGTCAGGGGGCTTTCAGGGGTCGTCGTGACACGTACAAGGGCTACGCCGCACTCGGCCAAAAAAAGGAAACAATCACAACGAAGTACTGATTTGCCTTGTACTCGAGAAACAAAAAACTTACTGATGGCAAACCAAAGCCCACAGGACACTTGGGGCAAGGTTTGCACTGCTCGTCTTCAAACTTCTCATCAAAGTCACAATCACCAAAATCTCCTGCACTGTGCGAGATTATCACCTGCAAGCACAAAGAAAAGTTTGTGTGCAATAACGTGAGTTTCGAAAAACTCTCCAGCATGTTTGTTCTTGAAATGTGAAAATGAATTCGACGCCTCAAAACTCACTATGATGGCTGTGATGCTGGTGATTAGCTTCAGCTTCATGTTTCAGTGGTTTTTTTCCCCAAATTTAAAATTCGGTCCTGTGGAAATAAGAGAAAACAAGCCTGATATGTTTGTGCATACGATTTTACAGATATTCCTGTTGCATATTCACAAAAACATTCATTTTTCTTGGAAGACCCAATGTGTCATTCTGAAGACGTTGTTTGAACATCAATTTTGACCGTTATCTTACCTAAAAGCTTCACTTTTCCTGCAGTTGAAAGTTGGCACGCTGGTTGGTATTGCGAAATACTTTTCTGACGAGTACAGGAATTCCCTTGGGATATCCCTCTTTGACTCTTGCATCAGCATCATATCTGTACTTGGAAAAAGAAAAAGACGCATCACAAAAAAAAAAGAGAAAACCCAGCAAGCTCGTGCCTTGTGCCGCGCGCTTGAAAAGAAACACACAAGCTGATTTCATGAAGACTTTTTTTCAGGTTTATTTCATTTTTTTTTTTTTTTGTATTTTTTTTTCTTTTGATGGAAATTAAGCTGCATTTTGAACAAGTTGATCCAGATTTGCAACGTTGCATGTGTGAACCTAAAATGATGGAAGAAAATTGCCAAAAGGAATGGGAAAAACAAGAAAATTTCTGAACAACGGCACAGTTTGCGTAGCACCAAGGAACATGGGACATTTTTTCGTGCGGAGAAAATGTTCACTTCCAGGCAAATAGCAAGAAGTCAAGGCAATGGATAAGATCAGGTGGGACAAAATTTCTGGAGGGGAAAAATGTTCAAACAGCAGTGGTCGATCTGGGCGACTAAATAAGTCTAAAATTATAACTACAGGGTACAAGGTAATTTAGCATAACAACGAATACGTACAACTCGCATTATAACTTGGGGAGTTTATCCGAACGTAATTCGAAATACCACAGCAGAGATACCGGAACCACAGTTGAAATTCAATCGATTTCCTTCACGCTGTCTTGTCCGCAAAGCAACAAGCCGCCCAAAGGTCCGAAGAACATTTACGTCGTCATTGCATTTCGGTCAACACAACTCGCGAACATTTGAAACAACGCGAACGAACATGTGAAGCGTACAGTATCTGAGCCATTGTAAATATGGATACTCCCGTGGGGCGCAAAAACTGTACAAGCGTCTGCATAGGAAGCGTCGTTTTAACCACAGCCTAAATCACAACATTCAAACAAAACAAAGACTTTTAACCGGATGCCACGAAGTTATTTCATCTTTCATGCCGTACCTTGTCACCATGGATTTGCAAGTTGTGTCTCTGCAAACATCAACGTTAAAAACAAATAGACCTGTGCAGCAAGGCTAAGGCACCTGTACATGCAGTCAACTGCGAATGACTTTTGTACACTCCTGTTGTAATACTAGTTCAAATGTGAAAGTTCACACCCCATGCACCCAACACGATTGATATGATAAAATATGCTACACCTGTTCGCAGTTTACACGGTAAACACAAACTTCTCAAGAAACTGCATAGCTGGACAATGAGTAAAACAGCTTCAAAACATCATGTGCGGAGAAACAATAGAACGAAAGATTGCAATGAATGACACCGAGTTTAACAAAATGCGTCGCGCAACTTCCAAGCACACGAATGCATGTACAAAAAATATCACAAGGTTTTTTTTTTTTTTTTTCTGAATTATTCTGTTGTGTCTGTGTGTGGTTTTGTGGCACAATTGTCCAGGATCCCCTGGATGGTCGTCCGGTCGGTAAAAAGTTTCACATTTGTGATCTTTGAGTTTGCTGTAGACTGACGGCTCTTTCGGTTTTCAAAGATCGAATCTCCAATATCCCAAAAGCAGTCAACACACGGTTGTACTTGACAAAACAAGGCAATCTTCGTCAAATTTCAAGCACTCTTACTCAGGTAAAGTGACAATCACGAGCCATCATCTCAGTTCTACGTTGCAGAGCTGCGCCTGGCAAAACAAGTTGACTGAAACATCCCTCCTGGTAAGTCTTGAAAATTTGAATAGTTGTTGATAGAGGCCCTTGACTAGAACATAGTTACTTTTTCAAGACCGTTTTGTCACTTTTTGAAGCCTGGATGTCGCTGGAATTACTGGAAGTTTTGCTGCCCTTAGAGTCCTGAAGTTTCAAGTTTTTATCACCGACCGTTTTCTCAGCAGAAATGGAGGGATCCTTCAAAGATCTGTCACCCGGCCCGGACGAAGTAACACCACGATCGCCTTTTCTTTCTTTCGTCTGTGTTTTCTGAGAACTCTCTTGGCTGATCTTTTCTACTGGTATTTGAGCGGTGGGTCTGTTGCCGGATGTCTTGCTCGGTTGCGATTTTTCCGCAGGAGGCCCATTCCGAGATTCCACCTGATCTTGGTGGGTGTGTTTCAGCGGGGATTTCTCCTTTCTTGCAGAATGATCAGAACCACTGTCTTTCCTATTTCGCTGGCTGTCTCTGCGACTTTTCGTGCCACTGGCTGACTGAGTTTGACTGTTATTCCTGGACCGTTTGCCACTTTCATGTCGAGCTTTAGCGCCATCCGACTGGCTGCTCATTCTAGTTCTGCCACTGTCAGCATGACTGTAGCGTTTACCCCCTTCCGACTGACTCGACTGTCTTTTTCTGCCGCTTTCCGATTCACTGTTTTGACGGCTCCTGGTCGATTCTTTTCGCTGGCGTTTGTGGTCTGCTTGACCGCCCACAGCACCTTCTTCGTCGAACTGCAAGGCAAAGACAGAAAAGCATTTAAAATGACGCAGTCACAACAAGGCACTTCTCAGGAACGATGCGACAGTGATCACTTGTCGTTTGACAGTCGAAATAAGGAGGGGGGGGGGGGGGAATTGTGGTTCAAAAATAGGCGACCAAAGAAGAAAACAAACCATTTCAATTCTGAAGTCTTCCAATTTTTTATACTTGCTCAGCCGATCTTTCAGTCTGGGATCAATTTCAACTGCTTTTCTCGAATACTTCAGGAAAGCCCAGAATTTCTCCAAACCGTACAGCTGCCCTGCAGAAAAGATGAAAGAGCTTGGTCAAAACCTGAAGATCTACCGTTGGAACGTGTAAATTGCTCATCTGGCAATGTCCGTGAATTTGATTGTTCAACTTGACAATGCTGATCAAGTCAAACCAGAACTAGACACGATTGATCTTGCAGACTCGGAAACACTGACGCAGCAACAAATGCTGGTCAGAGAGAATATCTGCAGACTAGTGCTCGCGGTTTCTTCTGGCGTTCATGATGTTCTTACCTTGTTCACAATCTCGTACAGTCTCCGCTTGGAAGTCTTTGAACAGTTCCGGTCTGAATCTTTTCTCAAGCCCGTAACTGTAGAATCTGAACAGGCATTCTATGCCGTACCTGAAAAGGAAAACAATCCACTGTTGGTTGATCCACACCAGGGTTGAGACCGAACGTACATCCATGCTCGTGTGGCGCGTGATTAGCATTTGATTGACAGGTGGACGGGACGGTACTTTTGCACGGAGGTGAGGGTCGTGTTGATGTCGGAGTGTTCACGTCGGCAGGGTGACTCATATAGGCCAGTCCGCTTGCAGAAGCGCAGCGGGAAAAGTTGCAAATAAAAACAATGTGCCCGTATGTGAGAAAATTGTGTTGTGTGTGTACCTGTAGCCTTCAGCAGAATCTTCGACAGCCAGCTGCCTGAATTCTTGATACATCTTACGGTTGTAATGTTGCCGCAAGAAGAAGGACCAAAATCGGAACAAGGTGTTCATTTCCTGTGAAAGCCCAATGCCTAACTTTTTCCGCTCTGGAACGAAAAGAGTGGGATTCCAGCATTTATTGATAAGATTGCAACCATTACTTGTGATTTACTAGCGAGTAAAGCAGACAGCAGTGTACGCGTACCTTTCAAGCACTTTGCGTGGTATTTGTGATACACTTGCCACACGAAATTGTTTTCCTTCAGCAATTCATGCGACGGATGCTGAAACTTTGGAAACGATTGAGCAATTGGCGTTCCGTAGCTCGTCGCCACCATGCTTTCCGAGGGACTGCAAGGAAATGACCCAAGTTTGTTAACGGCAGTTCAGTATCCAAGTGCACAACTATCCATGAAGCAATGAATGCAAGTCTAGCACAAACAGAAACGATTGACGATACCTTTCGCCCAAATTCGAGGAGTTAGTTGACGTCGTTCTGTGTCGTGATGGTCTGTGTTCTTTGGAGTCCATCACCCAACCCACATGACTTTCCACAGGAGGATTTTGACTGTGTCTCGTTTTCCTTTTTCTCGGAGTCTGCGCCAAAGAAATGTTCAATGAGAACTGGCGATTTTGACGCAATTTTTGACAGGAAAGTCTGGATTTTTCAGAAAATGTCCGCACTGCCAACAAAACCAGCAGCATTCTGGCGCGGTGTGGCAGTGCTTCCCCCAGGAGAGCAGGGTAGAAGTTCTGCAACCACGCTGCCACTTGTTTTGCCTGTGGGCAGTGAAGGTAGACTGATCTCACACACCAATGACTCAAGCACCTCCGATAGGCAACGTACAAGTTGCTGGACACTGTGAGACAACGCGCGATTGGGCGTGAAGCCTCGAGGCCCCAGAGGTGGATCTAAGGGGATGTGTTTCCGGTACTTCATCGTAAATTACTGATGAGTAGTTTACCTGAGGGTCTTTGGGAGCTCCACTATCCTTCACCACCGGGTAGAACCTGGGATACACCTCGGGATCTTTGCCCCTGGGAGTTCGTGGTGTTCTCGGCACAACATCTGGGTGCTGTGAATGGATTTCCGCCGGCAAGGAATGCGCCACCTCAGGTGGATGTTGCGACACTGGGAACTTTGACGGTATTGCTTTGGAAGCCCCTGAAGAAAGAAAAGACAGGTCAAATGAAAGATGGAAGGACGTCGAATTTTTCTTTCTGGTCCTGACAGAAGTTTCTTCACAGGCGGCGCTACTGACCTGGTGACTCGACAGTTGCGGGAGGCGGCGGAGGCACTTCTTGTTTTATTGGCGTCGGAACTTCGGGTTTAATACTTTGAAAGTCTTCCTTCGTAATGACTTGAACGGTTTTATACTGCTGGAAAGGGTCCTGCTCAAAAGGAAAGCACCGGTGGGGAAAACATGAATTATCAACCGACAAATATTAGCTTCTCTGACTGTGCAATTGTCACCCTCATTCAAATGAATGTTTTTGTTTGCAACCAGCGTGCCAACAACACGCATTGTTGTTGCACTCAGATTTCATGTCCCACATCTACGAACACATGCCAGCCACTGACTTCAGCTGTATGCTGCCTGAGAACATGTGGCATTGGGAATTCCGCTTCTTTGCTTTTCTGGATCAAAAGATACTCACCTGAACTTCTTGCTCAACGAGATCTTGCTCATAATAAAACAGACCATCATTGATCACTTTGGCGAGTTCAGCGGTGATTTTGGATCTGCAAGACAAATTGTTCAGAAGCACTGCAAAACGAAGTGTTGCCAGAGAAAACGGTTGTGTTATTTGGTCACTGAGGTCAGTGCTTTTGTCGGACAGCTTTTGTTCAACCTTGCTTCTCCCACCTGGAGCTATGAGACATTGCCGTTCATTGATTTCTCACATGGATTCATCTGCCGAAAAAAATGATTTTGTACCTCGGTACATGGTCTCCAGTTCGGTCTCCTCCCGGATGTTTCCTGAAAGCTGGTGGAGTTTGCGTGATAATAAGAATTTTGTTCACTTCTTGGTCATCGATCTCGTCACCAGAATCGTCTGACCTGTGAAGGCGCAAGGTTACGTTGTTCCAAATGATATCATCCTTTATGGGAACATCAGACAAATTTGACAGATGTTGCAACGTGCTCCGAGATAAACTTACCAGTCAGTGAACGTGTTTTTCCTGCCGCAAACGTCGAGAGGTGCGTCTTCCAATTCTTCATCGAACATGAAGTCCAACTCTTCCTTGTCATCAGTTTTTTGCGGCGTCTGAAAGACAAAAGAAATCATTTATTGACGAGACATTCCAGCCATTTTCCATTGTCCAGCATTAGGATTTGGGAGGAAGGTTTCTTCTTTACCTGTACTGGCGTCTTTTGTTTGGCTTTCTCTTTGCTTCTTCGTTTCACTTCTTGCCATACACCCTCAAGTTCGGGAGCACTGGTGGACAACCCAGGCGCTGAGATCTTTGGTATATCCACCTGCTTCGTGCTTTCAGCTTTTTTGTTTTTGCTGTCTGCTGGATAAGCACCGGTTTCTGGAAGCATTCCTGGAGACGTGGGGGCTGATTCTAAAACGAGCATTCACGTTTATCAAAATTCCTGAACAAACATCCCCGTTTTACTTCCTACCAAAACCAAGTTTTGCTGGAAAGAACAACGGCTTTTCACAAACTTCTGGGTGGAGCAGCAGCACGAACGTGTCCTTCCTTTGGATCTCATGCATTCAATGGGAGGGTGGCAGATCTTGGGCAGAACATTCCTCGGAACAGACAGGAGAAACTCACCGGTAACCTGAGGCGTGTAATGGTACATCTTTCCAGGCACAAATTCTGGCACATCCACTTTGAGGTTAGAAAAGGTCATCACAGTTTTGCTGTCAAGAGGCCATTTTCCTGGCGAATCCATTGCTCTAATTCGTTGCTGGTCAGCAGATAATTCCACCACATCACTATCACCCATAGCCTGAAATACAAGACCGTCGTGTGTTAAGTTCGGGCTGACAAAGGCGAACATTTTAGGCAGAATTTTTGCTCAATTTTTCAACCGCAATTCATCATCAGCTACTCACAGAAATTATCAGCGGTAAATCCTGCGTGAGAGCTTGGACTCTGTGAAAGCTGGCTATCAAGTTCAGAGGAATCCATCCCTCTGAGTCCATTTTCCTTCTCAAAAAGAAGTCTTTCTGCAAATTTTCTTCACTGAAGTAATACTCTCTGAAAAAGAACAATTGATAGTTGAAAGTTGTTGCGCATTTTCTTTCCCAAGAAGACTTTCTGCAAATTTTCTTCACTGAAGTAATATTCTCTGAAAAAGAACAATTGATAGTTGAAGGTTGTTCCGTCGGACAAAGTGTTTGATTCCGTTTCCTTGTTTTATCCAAACTCAGATGCCTGTATCTGCAAATTCTGGAGTTGTCTGTTGCTGCACGATGCGAAGCACACACAACAACCACTTTTGACTGAATTGTTTTCAGAAGAAGAAAAGAAGGGGAGCGGCCCAAGGCGAAAAATTCGGTTTACTGTTCCGATGGCACTTTCCTAACTGCAGTCGCAACATTGGTCAAAAACATCGAGTTTCCCAGGGAAACGAAAAATACCAACACCGCCACAAAGTTGCGCGAAACAAGACCATCTTCCTTTTTTAACTTGTGGACTGACAACTTACATTTGTTTGCGCACATAGTCGCGCACTATGTTCTCATCTACAGCACCGTAACCTGGCACATTGAAGTTGTTGAAGAACAAAGTTCCACCACCATACAGTGGAAGTTGACTTGTATCCATCACGAAAGGGTCATCTTTCTCACCACCCAAATGTTCACCTGGAAAGAAATACATCACATGAAGACACTTTCTATTTCATCGCCAGAGGTCTGCTTGTGCTTCAAATTGTTGTCGTCGTCACAAGCAATCTCGTTTGAACACAATTGACCTCCTTCCAAGTTTTCGGGCTGGAGGGCCCGAAGTTATTCTCTTGAGATAAAGAACGACGAAATGCCGTGGAAATTACCAGAAAGTACTTCTGGACTGCCACTCCTTCCGAAGCGCCCTGAGCCTACACCTCTACCTCCCCGACCTCTGCCTCGTCCTCGTCTCGCACCCCTGTAACCACCCCGATCCGACCGTGGACTCAGTGGCTTCATGTTTTGTCGCCAATTGTCGGAGTCGGCCCCTGAAAAAATACAAAATGACAACACGTACATGACTCCATTAGGTCGATTCGACTTACAGTCGCGCTCGTATGTGGGCAGCCATGTTGGCCAATTGGCAGAGCAAGGGGTA
>JAAUYG010081773.1_pt1 | contig 12539 bp, 5 predicted proteins | sample 7278091 | NCBI WGS metagenome assembly JAAUYG01 (sample SAMN14350201, study PRJNA611818) | marine sediment metagenome | isolation source: surface marine sediment (0.6m) | place: French Polynesia: Moorea | collected 2018-08
CCTCAAATTTTAACGTCTTTGTTTGACGCGGCCGGGGATCGAACCACCAACCTCCCGCATGCCAGGCGAACGCTCAACCACTACACTACCCGACAGCGGTAGGGAAAATGAAAAATGACCAAAAAAAAAAAAAAAAAAAAAAAATAATAATAATAAAAAAAATAAACGTCCAGCGAAGAGGATGAAATCGGGCATCTGGTGTGAGTATTTCATGTATATTGAACACGTTTGTCCATTGATACGTCAAATTCATTGTGAGATGATTCGATGCACCTATCTTAAATTGATCTGTAACTTCAGAATGGTTGTTCAAAGAGTGAAACGGACTGAGATCTGGGACTGAGACACAAGTGCAATATGTATGGAGTAACCTTGCTTTTTTGTGTTCAAGCTCATTTTGGTATAGTTCGGTGCATTTATCTCAAAATTTGTCTGCAACTTAAAAAAACGGCTAATTATCGAGCAAAACGAGCGGAAATTTGGTATACGATATAGCACACGCCTTTGACATTATATTGGTGAATATCTTTTCTGTGCATTCCACACATCTGCCTCAAACATTTTTGTTTCATTTTTCATTGGTCAGACCCCTTGCTGTCATTAAGCAAACCACCAAGGTCCGTGGACCACTTAATATTTGCCTTTTATGAAAAACATTCCATCATGATTCTTTTTTCTTTTTTTTTTTCATTAACATAGGTCCCTGTGGGAGTGAAAATCTCAAAAACGTTACTACTACTAATGGCTTCCGATTTAATTCAAACCTCACCTGAATATTTATCCCAATGGTTCTCACAAAAAAGTACTCTTTTTGGATCTTGATTGTTTTTTAATGGAACTGAAATTTTATCATTAAAGTCTATGGGAGATATAGGATTATATCTAATTAAAGAAATGAGAGCTATGTATGCTATTGTTAAATGTAAGTAGGAAGTCATTGATGAGGAGTCCAGCCGCATTATTAGATCTGACCTGGAGTGATACTGAAAGGCCAAGTCAAGGTCACTCAGATTTTGAAGGGTTGTATTTTGTACATGACCTGCATTAGGCCTTGTTACTCATAAACACTAATATGAAGTCATATATGAGGCGTCCAATTACATTATATTACACCTTCAGTGACCTTGAAGTCAAGTTCAAGGTCGCTCAGAATTTGAAGGCTTGAATATTGTAAAAGAGCTGTTAGGCCTCGTGTTACTGTTAAACACAAAACTGAAGTCACATAAGGGATTCCAGCCACGCTTGTATCTCGTAAATGGGATACGATAGGCCATACATGAGTTCTTACATGTATATTACAATTAAACACTGATAGGAAATCATATGTGACAAGTCGAAATGTGAGAAATAGAGTTTGGGCATATACTACTCTTTAACTCTGATAGTAGGTCAGATATGGTGTGACCAAACGTGTGTATTTACGTTTGACATTGAGTGACCTTGGAAGGTTCAAATGAAGGAATGTGTGGAATATTGGATAATTTGTACCTAGTGCTGTTGTCAAGCAGATCGTTAAGGTCTATGAACTCATTATAGCATTTATTAAACGTTCTCCTCTCATTTTCCTCGCTCTCTTGTGTGTTCTGCCTGCTAAACATAATATTGGGACAGGGTACCTTAATAATGACTGCGTGAAGAAGTGTCTGACACAATAAAGTTATACACAATAAAGTTATGATAATTCGTTCTCCAGATCCGTTTAACCAAGTGCATGTGGTCTCAACTGATTGTTATACCAACAACATATTGACATATCCACCGCTATTCAAGTTATGTTTCCAGGAACAAACACAAGCAGCTATTTCATAACTTACGATGCTTCTGTTAATCACTTGGTAGATGCTGCGTCGGTGCTCTGGACTGTATGACAATCGTGAGAGCAAATGACAGTTTCCAGCTAGCTAGTACAATGTAGGAACTATAAAGGATAGACACGAAACAAGAGGTCCATAGATGCCCTAAATTACCTTGAACACTTGCCCTAAAATTTCGTTGAAACATTGTAGAAGGTCATTAAGGAGTCCATTATGAGAGGAAATATCATCATGGTACAATGTAGGAACGTCTTTACGTTTCTAATTCTGGCTGTCTGTAGCAGCTTGTGACTACTACTAAACGGAAAATTGTTCTGCCTGTTGACACCGGTGAACGACATTCCTCAGAAATCCCGTAGTCTAAGAGTTCAGGGTACTTTTAGAGCATCCAGTGCACTTCTCTCAAAGTAGCCCGTTAGTCGAAAACGGCTGATCATAGAGAGCAACTAACCGACATTGGTGACTGCTTTGCAGTCTGTGGAAGATCAGTTACACAAATAATTGTGCAATTACTGGCATACAGTGTAGATACTTGTTAGCTGCTCACATCAAGCTATCTGATCTTAGAGGTCTATGGACCTCTTGTTTCATGTCTATTAACTTTCAGCGTAGATGCATTCGGTTTTTAGCTGGCCTCTTTTAGAGTCCACCATCATTTTTATTTCCTAATCCAATGCAAATAAAGTTTAAAACATGTGAGAAAATGGCACATGACACACTTCGATCATTGGAGATGCCCCGGGGATACCGTGTTCATCCATTCAATGTAAAGTTCGCGGAGAAATTACACATTCAGACACTTTTCCTTGTTAGGAGACTATTAATTGCAGTACGTGCAAGGGAAAAGACAATTATTGAGAAAGCAAACAGACAACTTACCCAAATGGGTCAAATATGCACCGAATAGTTACATAAAGGGTGGTGCGCCTACATGTAGGCCCCCGTGACTTAAAATAGCTTTTGACCGAGGTTGGCATTATAGATTTTTGCAAGTTGAAGTACATTGGTTTGTATAATTATTTCCTTAACAGTATAAAGAATATGATGTACGCTAAGACTAAAAATGACCAAAACAGCTGCAGGTCTAACATATGCTTAATGCAGAAATAGCTCGAGAAGGTGATGTGCTCAGTTCTACGTTCTTCATTTATTTGACAAATAACACCAGGCTATATCAAGTCAGAACAAACAGAACAATGCTCCAGTAAATATAGGGCAGACTGTGTTACGCTGATGATCTAGCACCGATATCAAAAATTAAGGATAGTTTTCAGAAATTGTTCTGATACTATATTACATTTCTTTAAACACCGACATTTACCAATAAATCAGCAATATGTACGGTTTTCAACAATACAGGGAGAGTTTTAACAGAAACTTTGAAACTCGGGGAAAACAAATGACTGTGTCAGTGAGTGTAAGTATTCAGGGACAGCATTGAAGTCATCAGGCCAGCTATAGCTAAAGATATCAAACAATACCAAAAATCGTTGAAGGAATTGCAGTGTAAAAATACAGGATGGTGTTATATACTTGTTGAAGGCTAAATCTAACTGAAGGCCTTAAAATTATACAACACACAGTTCTGGCCTTACACTCGGCCTCAGAGGTCATACAACAGAAGGCCTCACCCTCAGCAAATTTTACTAATCAAAATGTTGATATATGCACCTTGTCAGTTTTGGGCTGTGCTTATATCAAGCAATAACAATTTGAAATGGATCAGGGATTGAATAATAAATGCGCTATATTGGGGCTAAATGTGCGCACGAAAATACTCATTACCCGTTAACAATGGATATAAAATTTGATAGTTCGTGTATGTATGTATATTTATTTATTTAGATCAATCACGGGATGCAATTCACGTAATCATACACATTAAGATATGTTTAGTACAGGCCCATTTCCGTGAATCAAAATACTGTAACTGGACAGAAATATTATAACAGTTATAATACGTAACACCTATCCAGCTAGCAGTAACATTCTAAAACTTCGTTGAGGATTTACATTATGGTAATTTATTATCGAGCACATGATAACACTAACTTCTCGATAAAACACGCCTTTCATTATGTAATAACTCATATAAATAGCCTTGGGATCATCCTCTAAAACTTACCCAGAAGGAAATTCTATATCACATTATTTGATTTTTGAACTGTAGTATTAATTTCAATTTTCCATTCGTTTGTCTTTCAGCAAATTGACGAACTGTATCCTTGTAATATTGTGACCTTGAAATCGACCTCTACAACTCAATATCAACTATCTCCTTCTGAAACCCCACTCCAATTCTTCTAGGATGACAGTCGATGTGGCATTTGGAGTAACGTGTCTTTAAAGTTATACGACCTTCACTTTCTGGTGTAAAGGAGAATGTCTACGGTTATATCCCACTACTTCTGAGCCCCAATGTGTTTTTATTGGCATCCATAAAAACACTTCACTAATAACGTTACAATGCATCATTTGCGTCCATGCGCCTTGAACTTTGCAAGACCTTGATTTTGAAAGTTCAATGTGGTTCAAAATCAAATGTAACATCGCATCAAATCCCTAAGGTCTAAATTAAGGTTATACATCTTTAATAAAGGCCATTGCTGACAAAAGATATACGTAAGCCTCGAGTTTCTATGATGTCTACAGAACATCAATAGAATATACCCCCCATAATGAGTTTCAGAACCCGCTGGCAGGAAGTTTTTGTTATGATATATCAGGTTATTGCGACACGCCCCTGTCAAAAATAAATCTAATCGCATTAGTTGTGAGGTGCCAGAAAAATCTAAGCATCCACTCAAGGTTTGTAGTTTCCCGTGATACTCTATACTGCAGCACTGTGTTTCACGATTCTTCAACAATAACCTCGATGGTGTTATAATTGTGAACAACTTTAGTGGTATAATATGAAGATTCAGCAAGAAGAGCAGGATTCTGATCAACAAACATTCATTTTAGCGATTGGTGGCTCAAAATACTGACCATTAAGTCCCCCTTGTACATCCTCTACGCGGATGAAAATATATTTGGAGGCTACAGGCTACAGCTAAATGGCTGATACATGTATAGCACCATGTCACAGGAATAGGGAAAGCTTATAAAATTGTGTATAATAAAACAGTATAAAAGTAGACATTTTTAAATAGTGAATGTGCAGTCTTTGAAGGTGGACGACGCGTACTCCATGAAAAGAGTATCGGGTGTAACACGATCTCATCCCAGGGACAATATCTCCGATGATAACAAATGAAGATAATACATCATTTTCGTCAAGATGAATTTGATCTCTGTTTATATGCTGCTACGCAAGGCCTTATAATGTTTAAATTTTTGAGACCTGACACACCAAAGGCATTTTCCATTTTTCAGCTGTTCTTCTCAGATGAATAATACCACGGCCCCGATAGGTTCGGAATCGCTGAATAGTAACCCGAGCTATCTAACGTTGCACTGATAACCATCATGCTCAAAGGTGGTTCAACTGGAAGTGTCATTTCTCACCACACTGGCCCTCGTGGCCGGCTGACTAAAATTTATGATGTGCTTTATTCCGGCCACGACGAAATTGCGCGTAATACAGAGGCCAAGATTAATTTAAATTCCCCCAGAATGGCCGCAATTTACAGTCAAATTACATATTTGCGTGAGGGCTTTATCGCGAGTTTGTCCTCATACAAATTTGTTCGGAGATGGCCATCTGCGATAAGAAAGCGGGGCCCGAAAGGCGAGGTGTGTTTGAGACACACCTGTGAGATGTTACAGTGACAGTAGTGCAGCGAGTGTGGGGACAACTTGGATATCTAGTCAAAGAAGAAGAAAAAAAACTGCAATGTAAAAGCCTGCTGTGTAGTGTGTTCACTAGAGCCATGAAAATGGCACGGGGGCAATTGTGTGTTGTAAACGCGTCAAGTGTAGAAGTTCGCCAATGGGAGCATTTTGATATCACCCAACACCTCTTAACCAAAGCAAGGTTAATTCGATATGGACTTTTAACTTTTAAAATACCAATCAGAACTATCAGACTTTCCTTCAGTTTGTGCAAAGCAGCATGTGGCCCACTGACCGTAAATCAACGCAGTTATCACAAAAGACTTGCGGCACAACCTTCCACATTACAACGGTTGTGATCTACAGCAGAAACACAGCAGAAAAGAAAATTATGTATTTTAATAACCTTCTTGAAAAATAATAGTACAAGGGTTTTAATTAAATTTGTTAAGCACGCATATGAGAAGCGTAATTTGCTTATATATAAGTAGTGGGTTTTGTCGGGATTTTGTGTTTTCTGTGTGAATGTTTTCTGTGTTTTCTGTGTTTCGAGTGGTTTATAATCCTGTCAAGGCTGGGTGATTACTTGTTATGGTATATGTACTGTTATTGTAGATTCTATGCACATGCCACTATAATAAGCTATAATAAACTTTGCATTGCAATAACTTGTACAGCCTCGAGATATAAACTGTACATAGAGGCAACATATACATTATGCAGTAAGAAACAATACGTTACAACTTAGATACACCTGCAACAGTAAAATATGTGTTAAAACGGCTTATACAGCCTGAAATGATAAACGATACATAGAGGCAGATTATACATCACGCAATAATAAGCTGTTATACAGTATGTAATAATAAACCTTGCAGCAAGGCACCCACTCACGTACTACGTAATATGAAACTGTGCAGCAAGACAGCTATAATACGCTATGCAATAATGTAACTGCGAAGTAAGGCCGCCTAGTGTACAGTCTACGATAAGAAACTGCGAAGTAAGACAGCCTAATATCCAGTCTACACTAAGAAACTGCGAAGTAAGACGCCCTAATTAACAGTCCACAATAAAAAACTGCGAAGTAAGACAGCCTAATGTACAGTCTACACTAAGAAACTGCGAAGTAAGACAGCCTAATATACAGTCCACAATAAGAAACTGCGAAATAAGACAGCCTAATATACAGTCCACAACAAGAAACCGCGAAATAAGACAGCTTACACAGTATGCAATAAGAAACTGTACATTAAGAAAGCTTTTACTGTCTGAAATAAGAAACTGCGCAGCAAAGAGCCGATACACCGTGTAATAAGAAACGGTTAAGTAAGGCAGCATAAACGCTCTACAGTAAGAAACTGTGAAATAAGACATACAATCTTCAACAAATGTACCGTGAGATACCTTATCCACCATGCAATAAGAAACTGTGTAAACAGATGACACGACCTGTAATAACTGTGCAGTAATATGCAGTAATATACGGTCGATTTGTAGGTAGTATGGAAAGTGTGCAAAATGAAAATGTTCAGGGCAGTATAAAGCAATCTGTAAGAATAAATTAACAGCGGAATCAACTTGGACTGTCTAAAAACAGGACCGGATCCCGAAGGAACAGTCTATAAGAATAAAATAGTGTTTGAATGTAGACAGGTGTTACAGTCTACATGATAAAAATATACAATAAGACAAAAATGCAGTCTAAAAAAAGAATGTATCAATGGAAGAGTGTACAAAAAGGAACTACCCATAGTACAACCAGAATGGTATACTGTTACAAGTAAGGAAAATGTGCCAACTGTGTTCAAAAACTAGTCACGGAATTAAAATCTTGAACCATGAGCATAAGGAAGAGCAGTGTGTAAGAACTGTAGAAAACAGCTGTTAAACACAAGCCATTTTAGGAGTATCTAACGACGATGAACATCTGATTACACGTGGCACAAAAGTAGCACCCGATCCAACAAAATCCGCCAGTGGAACATAGGACACTGCGCATGGGTTCGAATCCCTAGCATATACACTACACAAAAATAGTTAAGGATATTAAATATCCTTAACTTTTTGTGTAGTTCATATATGCTATCCGTGCACGGATATATGAACTACACAAAAAAGTTAAGGATATTTAATATCCTTAACTATTTTTGTGTAGTGTATATCATAGCCCCGTAGACCAGTTCGCTTGTGACGTTGTTGGATTGGGTGTACAGAGTACAGGCTTCTACTGGTTGGACTGGAAACCCGGGCTGGAAACGCAAGAATGATAGACTGGAAGAAGACATTTATTACATAGTGACTTGTTCCATCGGCAGTGGATCATAATTACAATAAAAAACAGTGGAAATCCAGTTCCATGGGGTAAGAAGTCACATGATCATGCATATACAGTATTCACAAATAGAATCACCAACTGAAATACAGTGAGAAATGTTTTAGGTTAAACCATTGAAACAACCCTGACCCCCCCCCCCCCCCAAAATATCATTCGTTTGCGCTCATTAAAGGCACATACATTTGCATTACATAAACTTGAACTGAACTCCGTGGGTATTTGACGGGTTGGTAAATATGCCTTTATACAGGTTTAGATCAAACACAGTGGCATTTTGAAACCGTGTCTGGCAAGATAAATGGCACGATGCTGATAATAATCCAAAACCAAATTTAAACGATTCAAATAGTCAACATCAATCCAAATTTTCAATAAGGGGACGGGGGGTCTCCGGTGTGAAAAAAAATATTGGAAGCGACACAAGGCAGAGTATTAGACACTGCATTGACTATAATAGTGTCTGACATTTCGGAGAACAGATACTGTGCATGCAAGACTAATGAAAGCTCAGCAAAAAAGGCTAGTCACTGATATTGCTATTAATGACACATCCGAATTGCTACTCCTCACGTGAGTTTTCATTCAACGACGTGGTCGCCCACCTGTCCGGCACACAAAATACCATTACACAACGTGTTTGGATAACGCCGAACCGTGTGGTTGCGACAGTTTTCCATTACCAACGATTTCCGAGATACTGTAATTATCGCCCACTGCGTCAGTATCGTGTTCGGGATAATTGTGGAAGCCTGTGAAATGCCGACTCCCGGTGGTGTGAAACCCTCAGTCGCTGTGCCCTTTCCACACGCTGTGGGGACGTCTTTCACACATCAAGTGCGACTTGTCGTTGCCGAATCTGTGTCTGTGCTCCATCTGTGACATTCTGTCTTGTGTCGCCTCCAAAACAGCTTGACCTTTGGCTCCGTGATATACTGGCACGCCCCAAACGTGGTCTCGTTCTAATTTAAATACCGGTAACATTATCCGTGTGCTTATGTCAGGGAATGACGTTAGTTTTTCGCACGTTCCAAACTGTGGCGACCGATGATCGGAGGAGATCGTCTTTCGGTCGGAGTCGGGTTCGGGGCGGCGTAATTGGAGGGCGCTCCACGAGGTATTTTGTAAGGTACAATCACGGCAAGAAGGGCCCGGGGAAAGGAAGCATCTGCTAATACCAACCCAGGGCACTGGGCTGGGTCTGGGAACAGGTAACATGTGAATAATGCCCATTAAACCGACAATCGGACTGCTGCCCTAACGTCGTTCGAGTGCTGCCCCAGGTAGAACGCACAGAGATTTTCTATTGGAGAAACACCGGTAAAATCAGGAAAATTGTAATATAATCTATTCACTTGAGCATGTGCTAGTATAATATATAGAATTCAGATGTTTGTGTCAATTTATCAGTCACAATGCATATTTGAAAACGACTAATGACTAGCAGTTTCAGAGACAATAGCTCTATGTTCACCCTTTCCAGTACTGCAACACCTAGGTTTTGTTGATGCTCTGGAACCCGTATCGAAATAAAGGATTTATTTTCCCTGTTCCGGATTTCCGAGTTGTTAAAAATGGAACCTGTTGACATTGTGTTCGGGTATGGAAGTGGATTGGGCAAATGTTGAGTCTTGTGCATATTATATATACGTTTTTTATCCTATCTTAGAGTAATTGACATCAACAATAATTGATATGTCAGCTCTTAGCCACTACAATATGGTTGCATAACGTAATATGAAAATGGCGACATGGCGGTCGGTCACACTAAACACCAAAACTGCCCCCATTTTCTTCCCTTTACTTCTCTCCTCTCCCTTCTCTTCTCTTACTCGCCTTTTTCTTTTTTCTATCTCCTTTTTCCTTCTCTTCTTTCTCCTCTCTTCTAGAAGGGATGGAAGACATATTACATGATTTTAAGACGACAGCTTATAGGTAATGGGATACCAAATAAAAAGAAAGAACCAAGAGGAAATTTAACAATCCTGGATTTTGAAATTAGGTTTATGAGACCAAGGTTTGCCACACGCTATATGAGTCAAAATGGCTCAAGCTCCCCCCCCCCCCCCCCCGACTTTGACCCACACGCCAGGTATCAGGGTAGAAATCTCAGCCAAACAGCATCGTCCGGCAGCACGCTATACCTTGCCTCCCTAGCGTGGTCATATCACTCGTGATCCCGCTAGTGACCAGGCCGGACGTCTTGTTGTACATTTGTATATCATAAAATAAATTTATTTTAATGGCATATATTTAAATGAACAGCTTTGCATGTTATATGGGACCAGCACATTGTCTATTATTGTAGAAAGTAAATCTCATCCTCGATATATATGCCATGAATCAAGCCAAAAGGTGCCTTGTGTCTAAACAGCCCACATTAATATATTATTCCCTCATATGTTCACATCTGAATTATGGTTCATATGGATGAATTGCCAACGCGCATTTGAATAAGCTAAATTGTTAAAGAAAAGAAAGCTGTGAGAAAAAATAATTACTCATGCTCCTTATAATGCACACACCTATGATATCTTTTATAGTTTCGAACTCTTGCATCCTATATGGGTAAATACATGTACAGGCAAATGCATCACATGTAATCTGAGCCATTCCTCCAAAATTACAACCCAAATGAACTTATCCATTCATATACACGCCAAGCTTCCGATATCCACAAAGAACACTCACGTACCCTTAGAGTGGCAAATACTTTTCTACATTTTGGACATAGCTACTGGTCAAGTCTTCCTTCGGAAATGAAAAGATGAATAATAAACAACGAATTCAACGCTGTCACAAACAATATACATGCATACTCAAATGATATTCATTGTCCTCATAATCATTTAACTGAGGGGATTTCCCCAATATCGCACTTAGGGTTAAGTGGGTGGACCATATATATATATTGCTTTTTTACGTATATATATCATACGTATTTAATGCATAGATGGCGTTTGTGTATTTTTAATGCATAGATTTCTTTTTGTTGGACTTCAATCGGCTAAGTGTTGAAGTTTGTTAAGTGTGTGTATCTATTTTTGATGTTCATAGGTTACAGCTCCATAGCTCCATAGGTGGGTGTTCCTCAGAATTATACGGATCTGATGATTATACTCTTTGTTAATGTGTCGTGTACAATTTGGAAAAGCACAAGGGTAAAATTCCGTGTTGTCTGCGCGTGTATTAACGCTGTATTAGTCGATATGTTGTCTTGCCGGCGATCATACACTGGTATATTGCAAAGGTTGATACTACTGTGATTAAGTAGTACGTTTCATCACTGATTGTCCTTGAAATATGTAAATCAAGGCCAAATTAGCATTTCATTTGGTATTACGCATACGTGATGAGCTTTCAGAACACTCAGAATAGCCATAGATAAAATGATTGGAAACGTGGAACGCTGAACCAGTTTCCGGCTGAGAGGTATGTATAGATGCCCATGAAATACACGATATGGTAATTACATCAGCGATTACCTGAAGTTTTAAAACCTCCGAGAAACCGAATCTACTACATCGATCGGTTGCTGATTTTTATTACTGGAACCCGTGTGATAGCCGACGAGGCAGCATGCAATGGATATTAATGGCAGGTAGACGCTATTTCCGGTCTACGCTATGGCCCCCACTTCCGCCAAACATCTCCATGGCGCCCACTGCGTTGCGCAATCCCAGCAGCACGCGGGCAAACGACCCGAGCTCTTGGGAGCCTGCGCAGAGAAAGTCAAGCCGCGGAACGCAGAATCACGCGACATTTGTAGTCACAAAAGGAGTTAATGAAGCGCGACACATATTTGAATAACCCTGGTAACGAATGATGACACGTCAGATGAATTGTCGCAATTAACAGCAACGATAAAATGGCAGCAGGAGAATCAGAAAAGCATCGCTCAAGCGGTGATTGAATTGTGCAATGTCTTTCCAACAGGTATGAATGTCGTAATAATAGGCGATTATTGAGAACATCGCGAATTAAAGGCAGATTCTCATTTTATATTTAATTTCCGCCAATTTGGCTTGAAGTAATGTAAGTAATGAAAGCGTATTTCTAGAAAGCTACCGTTAACGTGGACAGTAGTTTGACCTTCTGGAAACTTCTACGTCTTCCACTTGGACACTCAAAGCTGTACTTCCGAAATTGTCTTTTCATTACTTCCTATCAAATGCAGCGCTGAGAACGTTGAGAGAACTTTTAATATAGTCCCATCTTAAAATTGAACAAGAGGTCCAAGGACCTTGGCTTTCTGCTTGACAGCTGCAGTTGGGTTGACATTGGCAATTTACTGCAGACGTGTATCAAAAACTCACTGCTGCAGGCTAAATCAATTGAAATCTGGGTTAACTCTCACAAAGTACCTCCTATGCACGTATCAAGTTAAAATCATATTCGACACCTTAACTTTGACCTTTCAAGGTCACTCAAGGTCGAATGTGATAGTGACACTGGACTCCCCATATATGGTTTCCTATTAATGTTTAATAGTAATGGTCTAACTCTGCTCCTTTACGAGATATAAGCTTTCGAAATTTGAGTGACCTTGACTTTGACTTCAAGGTCACTCAAGGTCAAATGTGACAGTGTCATTGGACTCCCCATATATGCTTTCC
>JAAUYG010003543.1_pt1 | contig 12534 bp, 4 predicted proteins | sample 7278091 | NCBI WGS metagenome assembly JAAUYG01 (sample SAMN14350201, study PRJNA611818) | marine sediment metagenome | isolation source: surface marine sediment (0.6m) | place: French Polynesia: Moorea | collected 2018-08
GTAGTAGTAGCAGTAGTAGTAGCAGTAGTAGTAGTAGTAGTAGTAGTAGTAGTAGTAGTAGTAGTAGTAGTAGTAGTAGTAGCAGTAATAATCATGAGTAGCAGCAGCAGCAGCAGCAGTAGTAGTAGTAGTAGTAGTAGCAGCAGCATCAGCAGCAGTAGTAGTAGTAGTAGAGTGTCATTTGATAAGTTAACATGAGTTTTATGGTTCGAGATTATTGCCATAGTTAGGTGACTACATTTTATATTTAATAAATCGGTCCAATCGGTGTGTAGCAAATAGTCCTAAGTTACAGGATTAAACGTTAAGCCTTTTGTGTATTGATCCAGTGACACAGGGAAGAACTGGGCATCAATTGATAAAAACAAAATTCAAACAGCAATCACTCTCAGGGATAACTGCAATCCATCGCCAAACAGTAGGCAATATTCGGGAGCTACCGCAGATGGCAGCATGATATATATTATATACAAGACAAAACAAACCCAGACAAAACAAGCTATCTACAGGTGTCTATAGGACTCATGTGCGCGGAGTGCACTATAGCATGTTGCGTAAAGAGGTATACATCCCCTCCAAGCCGATGCAGATTCATCGCTTTGTGTCAGAAAGACACAATGACATGAGGAATGACTATCATGCGGCAATTCATCCATTTTATTCATACTCGGGAGCATTCGGCTATGAACATCATGCGGTTATTTTGCAGCAGGCACATTACAAAGACATACGGTCCATTCATAGAGCGGCTTTTTAAACTCCATAGCCCCAATTGTGGATAACAGTATACGCTGTAAATCGTCCTATGTTACATGTATATTTCATATGTTCAAAATGGTCGGTTACCAGATGTGATGGCAGAATCCTATCCGATGTTATCTTTCATTAATTCGCTTCTAAATGTGCATTTATAGTGGAAATGCACAGCAAAGTAGTTCTATAAATCAACCCATACTCCTTTTGAAACTCATTATCCAAAGTCATTTGAACAAACTGACTGATGATGTATAATATACAGGGTGGGTGGAATACGCGGGTCCGTACGCTTACTATAGGTACTTTCCTTTTCATACGACACAAGGGAATAATGGAGAGGTTGGGGCTTTTTCTTTGTTTTTAAGTGGAAGTTTATTTTACATAATATATAAGCACGTTTCGCATGTAGGTGATATTTTTGTGTAGCGTGGCTAGGCCACATTAATAAACTGATGAACTATGCATTTCTCTATACAAATTAGAATTGTCTCGGCATGAACATTTGCATCTTGCTTCATTCATAGAATATATCTGGTGGCATTATCGGAAAGCATTGCTAGGGAGGACAAAGTACGCTATAGAATATATACGGCAAAAAAGAGTGGAAGATGAAATTCAATTTATTACTAAATGTCAGTCAAATCGCTAATGTGCCGGAATGACTGAAATGGTTACGCATAGAGTGGGCGATAATGGATGCATTATTTGGGTCCTAGTAGCTCTGGATTTTAACATTTTATATTCCTCCCGGTGCTTTGATTGTAGCGTACGATAGAGCTTAGGCGCCGCAGGACACACCTGAAACTGTTGGTAATGAAACCCCCACATCAATACCTTGGGTAAAAGCATAAATTCGTAATAAACAAACCCGACTCGTGTCGTCTGCTTTTTGTTTTCGCGTGATTGTTTGTTCGCGCGGGGTTCAAACAATCAATAAATGCAATTCGTCACCTTCTGCGGTATGGGGTTTTAGTGACCAGGCACTCAGCTCAACATACATATTTTACAGAACCCCCCAATGTTATCTCCTGCTACAGTTCATGTATCCATTATTATGTGCTATGGGGAAATATGCAAAAAAAAATACATCTGTCTGAATCGGTTCTGTCATCATCCCCTTTATAAGCAGATACATGGTGCCTTAAATCTTTGAAGACTTATTGATATACATCGTCACTTTATGCCACGATAAAAACATTATAAATGGATATCAACAACAGTGAAGTATCACTGGACTCATCAACGTTACCAAAGGAAGTATTCACTACGTCATGATTGTCCATTTCAACCAGTGACTCAGAGTCGGGTATGAAAGAGGATGGGGTATACGTAGGTAAAAAAGAAAAGAAAATTGCCAAATATGGCTTTTGATAACATCTCTCTCTCTCTCTCTCTCTCTCTCTCTCTCTCTCTCTCTCTCTCGCTCTCGCTCTCTCTCTCTCTCTCTCTCTCTCTCTCTCTCTCTCTCTCCAAAATGTCTTGTAATTTTTATTGTCATGTTCTTCTGTGTACATGTCTGCGTGACTGTAGTTCTGTGTGCTTCTGAATAAAAGATCTCAAACATATATACACCAACTTAATTTTCGTGGAAAGCCCTTTCCTTCAACCTAGGACGAAATAATTCGATTTTGAAAAGATAAAGATTGGGGTGGACTGGGATTGGGGTGTCTATTCACAACAGGAAAAAACAACATTATTTTCAAATCACTATTACGTGACTATTGCAGCTAAAACGTGCAAGGCATACATACATACATGTACTATAGCCTTACAGACTCAATGTTAGACATTAATAATGAATTCATATTTGGAGTTAACAATATTGGATTTGACTCTGATTGACATTGAAAGGTATACCAGACAAATAACATTATTTCATGTCACAGAGTACACGTAGATATTACACACACTATTTTGTGCCTGTAGCATACTATGTGGAGGGCAAATGTATCAGATGTATCACGTGAGGCACCGAAAAACAAGTCAATCTTTTATCAGGATGGCAAGCCGTTATCACAAATATAGGTACCGGGGGGTATGTCCAATTGAGTTAAGAGCTAGTTGCGTCATATTCCATGAAGCTGTGGCGTCATGGCGATCAGGAGTAACTGACCCGGGTCCATGAAAAAATGAATACAGCAAACATTATTTATGGTACTACAAAAAGCATGACCCGATAATGACTACTTTGTACTGACTTCTGACCTTTTTACCTGTGACCTTTTATTTTTAATTCATAAGTTAAATTCTTTTTCTTATACAAAAATTTGTTTTTCTTAGCTTTATTTGTTATGTTGTTGTTTAAGTTTTTTCAAGTCCTATATACACAATAAACGTAAGTAAAATTCTGTATGCAAACAATCTAAGGTAACGAGAGGAACTCAGCCAACCCAACTATCTGTTTATGTTTTGTGCATTGGTACAATATACACAGATGTTGCGCAACTCTTTCCGAACGACCTTGAACAACTACATGTACACTCTTGGCCAAAATGGTTGCCACACACATACACATTTATTATCTTTTGTTTCCTTAAATCTCTCTTAATGAAAGTTCATCAGAGTAGCTCGAAAGTTAAAAACCATGTTCGTGCGTGAGTCCTTAGTTAGCCGAATTTGAGTTATCTGACCAGACAGCTACTGAATGATCACAAAACCTTTTGTTCTAAATTGTACCTCTAAAAAATGCATGGGACAACCATTTTGGCCGATAGTGTATTCAATAATGCGTTATCTATTATATCCCAGGCGGGTAACAGATTCATTGATGCCATGAAGCCGACCCAGGGCTTGGTTCCTCAGGCCCGAGCGACCTAATTGACCTTGACTCCCCGCGCCAGCAAGCAATAAACGCACCCCTCCCGGCATTCATAAATGTGAAGGTAATCCCTATACCACAGAATCATCCAGGGTGTTTTGACGCGGAAGACAGACAAGGTGTTTGGTGCGATGACGTTCACGGAAGGTTCAGCGAGCCTCCCAGGAGGTCAATCCCTTCTCAGTGTCTCCAATTCGTTGTAATATGAGGAGACAGGGCGGTAATGGCTTTTATCAATCATCGAGAAGGTCAGCGCGGCCACGAGTTCCTCTGGGGTGGACACCATATGGCTCTTTCCATGCGACTCACGGATACATGTTGGCTGCAGGCCTGCCACTCGGTGACGCTTTAGGCCCACAGGCTGCATTAAGTCCGCCGATTGGGCGAGACTTGTTGCCTGTCATGGAGACTGAGGGCTGATTAAATCCCAAACGAGATACGCATCCACGAGGAATCCAGCGAAGACGAGTTCTTATAATGTGACAGAGATTTGAATACCCGGGAATCGGTGCTCGAAAATATTTAACCATGATCATCATTACCTAAGAAAAACTAAACCTTTAAATGCGTAATTGACAGAAAAATGAAAATTAAAGGTTCAGCATGGATGTTCAGTGTGTTTCACAACAGTTATTTACTGCCCTCTGTCGGGTGTCTGTAATATATTCAATCGTTACTTCCTCTTGACAATCAACTCATTTGGGGGAATTTCTTACCCATGTTTTTTACGTATCCATGTGTCAAAACATGCATTAAGTCAACAACATTTGTTTCAATAAAATTGAGTCTTGGCCTTGACCCCCAGTTCCGTGTTCGTGTCGTTTGATTGGCCATAATTTGAATTACGGCGCACAGCCGTAATTGCGTTTATTCTAAGTTTGCAGTAGTGGTTAGAGAGTCGGTGTTTAGGCGAATTTTCGTTTTTGTCCAATGCAAAGACTGGTTCTTGCTGGAGTTGCGCAGTATAAAAATAATAAAATCCCGGAAAATATCCATCCTTAGTTTTAGTCACACAAATAAGATCATTGTAAAACTTTGATCGAGGCGCATGAAAGAATGCAATTGTTAACCCCACCCCACCCCCCACCCAGTTCATGCATTCTAGGCCATGTTAAACTAAGACAAAGCAGCCGTATCCCCATTTTCACAAGAAAAATAAATTACATGTATTTTAAACTGCATAGAAACAATCTAAATGACCAACAGAGCATGGAATTCAGAATTCCTGCTTCATTAGAGGAACAGAATCCACCTGGCCTCCTATAGTGCACTGAAAAGACCCACTCATCACAATCCGGGGACAAGTTTCGTAAGTATATATTAATCGGACCTACGTTCACTAAATACCTTGGCAACCATTGTCTTCTCAGGCATGAGATCACTAGTGGACTACATTGTCTTAAAAAAACGGCCCCCGTTCCATTGACAACTAAACTAGCTGCTGTGCCAAACGGGACCAGAATCACGCCGAAGAACTATGATATTGTTAGGATATGTCATCTTTATCTTTACTGATCAACTGACACAAATGCACCGTTTTCAATCACATGCTTTAGTGGCCAGACTTTGCTGAAATTGATGTAATAAATCCGAAGAGAACTAAATGAAGAACTAGAAGAACATGAGCAGTGATTACTACTGCTGCAAAATTTGGCTTTGAAGTTTAACATGAAATTGCCCGTGCCATAAGGTTTCAAGTCAGTTCGAGTTCCATTGCTTCCGTTACTAGGTATGTTGTAATAAGTGAATTAAAAATATGCAATTTCTTAATCACTGTATGTTAATAGGTCTTACATTTCAGAGCAAAATAAAACTTTAAGAAAATATCATTGCTAGCACCAGAATACTCGGAAATTGCCTCAGAAACATTCCATTTATTATTTTTTTTCTGAAATCGCAACATTGTGTGTTCAACTTAGCCTTAGCAGATTTTTTTGGGACAAAGATATGGGCACAAGACTTCCGTATCGTCATGATTTTATAATAAATGTATGTCCCCCACGATCTGTTAGACGCGTTACGATGACATTGTTCAAACGTTGTTGAATTACGTCTTTCAATATATTAAGATTGCTTATTGAATACACACCTATTTGTTAGGGATTTTATTGTGTTAAATATCACTCACATATCACGCGATATCATATCAAGCCATTCACTAACATAATTCCTAGCCTTTTGTGTGCTGTTGGTTTTTGTGGCCTCTGATTATCAGAGGGGGGAGGAGTCGCTAATCCCCCCAAATGTACCTCCTCGGGGAGGCAAAGACACCCGGTGGGTTGTTACTGTCCCTCGCCTATGTTTACTGCAGCACTGTAATCACTGGTGTCTCATTCTGGTCGCGATCTACCCTTACCCCTGCCTGCTATTTAAAGGTTAATCCCACTTATTATGCTGTCAATAAACCGTGTGCTGGCACAGGACCGGACACTTTGGCTGTCCGATTATTGCTTCGTGCAGACGCCACAGCGTAGATACGTAGGAAATTGCCAATGGATGAAAATGTTTCATGCATACTTTTAGCATTATGCTATCCCCCAAGAAACGTATATTGCTACGCTGGGTGATACTTGCGACTTATTTATTATTTATTTTATTTTATTTTATTGGCGGGGGAGCAACGCGTGGCTAATACCACGTGCTAATGTTATAACAAAGCGAGCAATCTTGCACCTTAATTAGGCTAATTAGCTAGGTTGGTTAATTGCTTATTATTACCAAAATTCATATAGAGTTCTTGCATTTTACTATCCTGCAGAGTTCGAAAACGCTTCGACCAGCCAGACTTGAGATATCTTGTTCACAAGCCTACGGAAGCCCTAAAGGGACATACTTATTAGGAAGAAAAAAAAGTAGTGAGAATTCCTATTTCGTTCCCTCGAAATCATATTTCGTTCCCTCGAAATAATATTTCGTTCAGAAATAATAATTCGTTCGAACGAAATAATAATTCGTTCGAACGAAATATTATTTCGAGGGAACGAAATAGCATTTTTCCCTTTTTTTTTTTTGTCCCAATGTCCCTTTAGGGCTTCCGTAGGAATGAACCAGGGACATTTAGATATGTAGCGGTCATCCAAAACATTTGTCCGTCACACTTACCACAAATGTCGCAGGCATCCACATCTTTCCGGCATGCTGCCATTAAAAAAGCCATCGGTACACCCACAAAGTCACTAGTACTACATCTGCGTGAATAACTCGTTTTGGAGAGCAAATACATGAACAGCATAATTTCGGCAAAATATACGTGCAGTTTGTACCTCGAGTCGTGTAGCAAAATGCGCTGGAGAAAACCATTCTGCGCAAGAATGTATATGCAGGATACAGTACAAATGTATATTTGTAGTGAAATGTGACGGTAATGTTAAACCGCCGTATTGGATACCGCTTATTAGCTGGAATCCGCGATGGCAGGTGTCCGAACAAGCTCCTTCCAGACGGCGTCCAAGATACTCCTGCCTTCCGCTGTCTGGTACATCTTGGTGCACCAATCCGCCACACTCAACAGGCTGCCTCGGTTTGGTATGCCAGTCAGTTGGAGTGAGCGTGCAAGTTATCAAGGGTAATCACTAAAAAATCGGATCTCTGACCCAAAATTACCATCAAGTAAATGATTATCATTGCGGTATGTTTATAATCCATTAGTCATTTACAAAAGCTGTAGCACTAGTAGTGTTACAAGGAATTAAGACTTTACCAACAGTGGCGGCTGTAGAAGGTGATTCTATAGGAAGTGAAGTTGTAAAACATACATGTAGTAGTAGTAGTAGTAGTAGTAGTAGTAGTAGTAGTAGTAGTAGTAGTAGTGGTAGTAGTAGTAGTAGCAGCAGCAGCATCAGCAGTAGTGATAGTGGTAGTAATAGTGGTAGTAGTCGCATTGGTATTAGTAGCAGTAGTAGCAGTATTTGAAGTAGTAGTAACAGTGGTGATAGTAGTGGTGGTGGTGGTGGTGTTACTACATGTACTACTACTACTACTACTACTACTACTACTACTACTACTACTACTACTACTACTACTACTACTACTGCTACTACTACTACTACTACTAGTAGTAGTAGTAGTAGCAGCAGTAGTAGTAGTAGCAGTAGTAGCAGCAGCAGTAATAGGAGGTGGAGTATGACAACGACGAGGAGGAATAGGAGAAGCAGGCGGTAAGGTGAGGTAGAAGAAGGGGAGGCACGGAAGCAGTAGAAGTATAGTTTAAGGATTACTGAAGAAATCAATCATTTTTTTTTTGCACACTGAAAAACTGAATTCGAGACTCATGCTCAAAAGTACCCCCGCTCAGTTAAGATTACCACGTGTCAAGTTATAATCGTAAAGTAGTCTGATATCCTTTCAATATCACCTTGATATTGATAGTCTTGATGAAAAATACCACATCTCTCTGACATGTTACCTTCTGGCTCGGTTATTCATGGTCGTATCCGGCTGTCTGCCTTAGAATCTCCAAAAATTAATGTTATCCAACAGCCAACTCGCAATCAGGGACAACACGGAATATTTTGTGTCTGTTTTGACAGTATTCTAAGCAGAAGATATGCTAAGAATAACAAGCGATACACAGAATCAATCGAAAAATATCAGGAACAGTCACCTGTAGTGCAGCGCTTACATGTACGTGGATGAAGGGATCGATAACCGTGGAAGGAATTACAGGTACATCGAAAGACGAATCACGTGGGGAGTTGCAGGCAAGTCCAGGGAGATTGAGAAAGTGGATAAAGCAATGGAACTGCGCAATGCCAGGCAATGAAAGACAGTACTATAAGGGCTCCCAACTAGAAGGTTACCAAACCCCAGGACCGTTTTCCCATCTGAATCAAAGGAACAAGAAGAGATGAAGTAGCTTTAGAGAAGAATGGAGAGGAGAAAGAATTTATATTGCAGACACTGAGAGGTCACAGCAATATTAACTACTGTTTTTGTTTCTGTCGCATTGTATAACGACAGATCAATATGATGAGCCGTGTATGAATATTCATGCCCTCTCAGCAAATGTGTTGTGTTTAAGCTCTGCGATACCACAGCTAGGTACAATTGAACCTCAATTTATGCCCGTCATGATATTAGGAATAAAAAGAACAAGAGGAATCATAAATAATAATCATGCACAGCCCTTTTATCGGGCCTGGCGTGGTTTTAACTAAATGTAGCTCTTATAGTGCAGTATATTACATGGCTTGACGTGATTAGGCTTTAAATTCCTGCAATTGGAGTAACACCATTTTACCGCCACGACCAATTGCAGCAGTAATCCAAATAACCTCAAGCTCATGACGATCATGCTGCGAGTTAAATGTACCCAGCTGTACCAAGACACGATTCATCGAATTTACTGTACCAGCGGTACCTAAATATCAGCTAAAATGGATCTGATATTAAAATGGATCTGTTTTGTTGATGGATATATTTATCACTAGTAGTGTTGGATGGTTATCTCTTAGTATCATTTGGTCAGCTATGCTTGACTGTGATATACAGGTATCTATTTATGCTTCAACATTCGAATGAAACGACACAATCGAGCAAACATTTAAACTTTTCCTCCTGGCCAATATTCATTTTCGAGCAGCCGTATGCTTACGTTACACGTTACTATCCCATTGTATGTTCAAAATAACGGAATATTGTGTAATTTCCAAATGTAATTTGTCATTCTCCATGAATTTAATTCATTTTATAGATAAACTAAAATGAATCGAACAAGCTGCCATAATAGCATACAGAGAAAACGCCCGCATTCAATTTCCTCATTACACATCTTGTTACGGAAATTATAGAAACCGTGTACGGTGTAAGCATTGCAGTCAGGTTGTTTTACTGGCAAGCATGCCCCGGGAATAACTCCCAATATCAAGTGGCCCCCACTGACGCCCGGCACGGCATCGGCATCGAGAGAGAGAAATCAATGAATATACTGGAAGCATGTTGAAACTTTTTGGTAGTTTGGTAACTTTTAGGTAGTTTGTCCTGTAGCCGCATATATATGTATACATGTCAAAGCAGTTACATTTTATAATGTGTTACTTGCATACATGGCTCCATTTTGTAGTATCACCTGAGCGTAACCATCTGAAGTTTTATTTTATTAATTATGTTTTGTATTGTGGCATCAACTGACCATTAACAGCTCATGTTCTTAGCTAGGATAAACAATATTTTCTCTGTGGTAAGCGCCAGTGTCCTGATTAATGTCCTTCCTCGTAATTAAGTCTTTTCTAATACTAACTTACACATCACAAATCTTTTATGCATATGGACATATTGAACAATCATATATTGTATTTGATCAGTTCATCAAAACAAGTATTAACTTATCCATTCTCTTCCTGTCCTTCCTGTCCGCCATTAGCCTCGGCTAGGACAGACGAGAATCGGTTATAAATATTTTGTGTGTGACCGCAGGACTAACGGCATTTAACATGGAGCTTGAAATATAGTGAGTGTTCACCGAATACAGGCAACAGGATAACGATAACAGGCGGTCACGCGATCGAATGCAAATCTGCCCTTTTAAACCGCAATCGGCCATAGAATTCGTTCCATCGTTTATGGAAATTAACATAACATCTGTCGCCCAGTGCGCCGCATAAAAATAAAATGGCATATGTCTAGGACGGAATGCTACCGCCAGACGACTACATGTGTTAGTACTATATATAGCGTGAGACTATACCGTGTGAGACTAGATAATTACGTGTATTATATGTATGAATATCCTGTCTGGGGGCGGCGCAGCACCAGGATCCAACTGGGGAAGCCGCCACATAGTTGTTGTTTAATCTGAACATTTAAAATTCTGGGTTTGCAGTCGAGGGATCACTGATGTCAGTGGATAGTAATGTTTGTTAATTTTCCAGTAGATTTAATCTTTATCTTCAATAGCTAGGGTTTATGTGTATTCTGGCTCCACGGCAGCGGCCTGATAAAAGTGGTACAGTATTGAGCAAAGTGTGAGCACAAAAAACAGGTAAGTGCTAAAACCTTAATGTAAAATATTAACGCAAGTATTGTGTTCTTGTTGAAAATTGCGTGTACAGGTGCCTTGTGTAGGCTGGCGCACAATGGTGGTTTCTTTGTTCGCCACCGCTGCATATTATAACAAAATAATAGGTTTGTAACACATGGGTTTGTATAGAGGTAGTAGGCACCATCTAACTTTTTTTCAATATCAGCAGTAATTGCAAGGCAAATTTGAAAGGATTTTTGTGTTATTATCAGGATTCTGAGAACGTCTTTGATCAGTTGGTTTCTGAGATTATTATGTATAGAGTGCTTTTTGTTTGCAGGGAAATCGGGCAACTCCTTCCTAAGATTTAAATATGATTTAGTACATCCAAAGGTAATTTGACAGTTCTTTGGAAGGGTATGCTTATCAATATTTGTTCGGTTTTCCTCTTGGGTATCGACCCCGAGACTTTCCAGGCTAGGGACCGTACTGACATCACGTGACATCACGTGATACAGCCTGGTTGCTGAATGGCTCTTTCGGTCGAGCACGTGGACAAATATCACTGGAAGATAAATATACAGCAATGCCACCTTTGAACATACGTGAAAGTTAAAACGAACCTAGAACACAATATAGTGTTCTATGGAAATGTTATTTCTTCGTTTGTTAAAAGCGATGTGTTACTCTGGGTGCCTACTTCATTATTCACGTTATATGTACAAACATTCCTTTGCTTGACAACATTACCGCAACATCCGTTAAAATGTTTGTAATATAATTGTATTTTTTTGCTTTTAGCAGAATACTTGCAATACAAGAACAGAGAACAAACAATTTAAGTCATTCATCCCAACCTCGTAGATTAATCGCCATTTATCCGCCCATAATACCAACTGGGGAAAGCAAATTCGCCACCAAGATATTTGTTCACCAGATCTTGATATCTTCCAGCAGTTCGAAACTAAGAGGAAACAATAAGGGCAACATGGCCGGACCAGGACCAAATTACCATCTCTACCAGGCGGAGCACAGGAGTGTGTATCTGATCTACAAAACCAATGATGACAATGGGGTTGATTTTTTGACAGATATGGGTGCAATTGTGGCACGAGTGGAGCATTACAGGGACGAAGACGGTGGCAACCACGGCCATGTACTGTTTACTGCCGACGACGAAATTCTACCGAGAGATCTTCGTAGGATCTTCTGGAATAATCAACCAAGTCCAGCAAATGTGGACGGATGTAACCATGGTTCCCTTGGAGACGGTGATAGAATACGATGTCCATCCTGTGAGAGCTATCTCAAGATTATACCTATCCGAGACCCCGATCACTTCCAAAATGTCCAGAACTTTATAGGGAAAATACAAGACAACCCTGAAATGAACTGTGATCCTCGTTAAAGGACTATTTTCTCTAATGATAGTGTAAGGTGTTTCATTGATACAGCAAGTGCTGCTTGCCTGTGTGGGATAATGTCCACCGTGATGGAGAAAATGGCTTGGGACTACTAAATGTCTTATGTACACATTGCAACAAGAATATCTATGCTCGAATAATATAATATGCAGATTGTAGCTGTCGCCCCCACGGGCATCAGTATTACGAACATAATTGTTGGTCATAAAAAAATAAAATTTTATAGGAAGCTTTAGTAATAACTTGAATATATTTATTGTATGTGTCCCTTGCCTGCTGTGTGCGAGTCATTTAGTTATGATGGTCATTGTGTAATATTGAGAAAGTATTGTTATAGCCAGTATCACTACTAATATGGATAAATTATTGTTACAGTCAGTATCACTACTAATATTGTGAAAGTATTGTTATAGTCAGTATCACTACCAATATTGAGAAAGTATTGTTATAGTCAGTATCACTACTAATATTGAGAAAGTATTGTTATAGTCAGTGTCACTACTAATATTGAGAAAGTATTGTTATAGCCAGTATCACTACTAATATGGATAAATTATTGTTACAGTCAGTATCACTAC
>JAAUYG010065343.1_pt1 | contig 12533 bp, 2 predicted proteins | sample 7278091 | NCBI WGS metagenome assembly JAAUYG01 (sample SAMN14350201, study PRJNA611818) | marine sediment metagenome | isolation source: surface marine sediment (0.6m) | place: French Polynesia: Moorea | collected 2018-08
GATAAATAATAATAATAAAAATAATAATAATAATAATAATAATAATAATAATAATAATAATAATAATAATAATAATAATAATAATAATAATAATAATAATAATCCTTTTTGGCTATGAAATCTTAATAACGTTTTACAAAACTCCGCTCATCGTCTATTTTCATTTAATAGTATGTACATGTATATGCCGGGGTTTTATATCCAAGTGTAGAAATGTAAAAATATAGCTGTATCTCCACAATTATTGCCCCTAAAACAAAAATGTCCTCAATGTCAATCTGGGTTAGAAATAGAGACATACTTGGCAGTATAATCATGATATTCTTTAACTGATCTGAAAATGTGCAACATGGCTATTTTTGTTATATTCACAAGTATACAATGTATCTTGATTTTGAATTGGGGGGTGTATGTTGGAAATCCTGCATGTAGGACGAATCATCCTATTTTCATTTGAGCAGATAGTGTAATCTGGATCAGGCTACGTGGCCTCAACTGGAAAAATCGTCTTCTCTGCTGGAAACCTTGTTCCCAAAGGTAAAATAAGTTCGAACTTTATAATCTGATTGTATCTCGGAAAGCACAATAATATTGCTAGACTTTGTCAAGGCAGATAGTCAGAACAGTGAAACCGATTTTGGAAGACTATCGTTGTGAGAGGCCACTTGCCATAAAACACCATGTTCCTGGGAGAAGTTCCAACATTTCAATGTGATATTGAACGTGTCAATCACCAATGCCACCTCTCTCAAGGTACATTGTCATGTCAAATAGGACGGTGTTTTTAAGATAGGTCACACTGTATGTTTGGCAACAGTGCATACCCCTCTGTGTGTCTTGTCAATTGCTGCCCGTGGCGTGAAAATAGACTGGACTACAACCGCTTTTGGTAGAAAGAAGATAAATATGCTCGTATGGAATGTCGGCACATGGTGAACTTCGCCACCCAAAATAGTGAAATTTTGTATAGAGTGTTACGTTTGTCTTCCATCCCATCACCAAAAATAATGTAGATTTTCTGATTTCTACTTGTCTGAGTATGCTGATACAGGAGTTAAGACTTTTTTACAGCAAGTTAGAGCCCTGCACGGAACTAACATTTTTTTTCCGGCTCCCGTCGCGACCTGAAGATATCAGTCCCACTCCCGCACAGTCCCGCACCCCATGCCTATGTGCCACTCACTCCATCGCAGTCCCGCGCATACACCATCCGTGGGAATCCTGCGGAAGTCCCTCGCCCAAACTTGGTTGAACTTCTCTCTAAGCCTGAACACAATAATCATAACATTATACAAATTAGGTTCTTGAACCGGTTTTAGTAGTGAATATTACACATTTAAGGAATTAGAATTTTTTTTAAAAAGAGGGCAGTTGAGAAACAATAACATATTTAGTGTGCTGTAATCTAAATATATTTCTTTTTATAGAGTAAAAATATTGCATACTACGCAAATCAATATTTACTAAATATATCTCAAAATGGTGCTGTATGGTTTTATGTGGTTATTGCTTCTACTGCTGCCATTTGTGATACTATAGCTGCTGCTGGCTCTTTTAGAGCCTGATTGTATGTACAGGGATTTCTAGTTATGCCACACACGAAGAATTTACAAACACCTGATTTAGATAATCCACGGAGTCCTATTTTATTCATTTAACACCCGGTAAGTATGAAAAAATATAGCCAAATATGCAGATCACAAAATTAGGTAAACTGCCAGCAACAAACACTATTGCGTTTCCCCGGGTAGTGCAATTGTCGCGCACAAAACCAAATGAGTAGCCAATGATCTGAATCTGGCGGCGGTGAAGGCCCTACTATATACTCTACTATGTGATCTACTATACCCCAGCGAACTCCCAATTTCATTGTGTTTCTTTCTACGACGAACCATTCCAAGATATTTGCCACTTTTGCCTTTGACCACATTGTTAATTTTCAATGTTTATTTTTAAAAATTGAAATTTCTAAATGCCAATGGGTAACTTTTGAGAGGACTACCACCGTTGAACATTTGAAGAATTAAGTTTGAAAAAAAAAACACATCAAAACTGTAGGAGCAGTAGCATTTTGAAAATTTTCTCTGCCATAGGGTATCGTGTTAACGAAAATTTCAATCTTAAAAAATAAACTAGAAAAAAAGAATTTAGAGGCAAATTTAGATGCCAGTCTTGATGTAAAAGAGATAAAGAAACACCGAGGATGCTCCCAAAGGTTCACATGTACTTTTTTTACACAGGAGGTTGAAATTGAACTTAACTTCACGAAATGAGATTTCCGAGATGCGTACCGATTTTCAAAATTGCCATGCTAGGGCATGAAACCAGGACCCAACTATGTCTATCCCTCGCCCCGAGGATATTTCGGTTTGCTGTGTGGGATAGTTTTCGGAACTCAAACTTGATAATTTTCCATACGGATACATGTCCTCTTTCAAAACTTCTGCAGCATAGGGGAAGTTTAACCTGTAACCTTGTGCTAAGAAGGTCAATTACCCACTTTTTGTTTCCAATCCCTGTGTTGAAGAAAAAACCCCAGATCAACCATAGTTAAGCATAATGCACGACACACCACCTTTAAACATCAGAAGATGCACTGTTTTGTACAGATCCTAATGAGTCACCTTCCATACAGCACGCTGGCATATCAATGAGTCACTTTCCATACAGCACGCTGGCATATCAATGAGTCACCTTCCATACAGCACGCTGGCATATCAATGAGTCACCTTCCATACAGCACGCTGGCATATCTCAGGAGTGACACGAGGAGATAATGCAGTTGACACAGTTGAGAAAGACTTCCGTTTGCTGCCTTCTTGGTTTTCTCACCTTTAAAGATAAACTTTTGTCCAGTGCCCCTACTTAAAAACTCGATCCACTCCATACCCTTTTGGATGGTCTGTGCAAACTGTACAACTATGCCGACGACGACACACTTTCCCCTAACAATAAAGTCTTAACAATATTTGAACAGCAGTTAACAACTGCCTCAGGAACTGCAATGGTTTAGAAATTGTTCTACGCAGGCAGATGCAGCAAAATACCAGTTGGCTTTAGCAGGAATCCTAATGTTTCTGAATTAATTTTGTATGTGCACTACACACTCAAGAATTAGTCAAGCTGCTTAGGGTTCTCATTGAGAGAGGCTTAAGTTTTAATGAGTGTGTCTCTTATACATGTAAAAATGTTGCCCAACAATTGAACTCCCTGTCAAGGATGCGTAATGTACTACATACCTATGTACTGTATCTTCAACACTTAAATTATACTGTGAAACTTTATATATTATCCTTTAAGCTGGCATATGTGCTCAAGGGGCTGACGCTCGAGCTATTGAAAATATCCAGGAAATCCATGTGCTCTGTGTTAGAAGGCTTTATAAGTTAATACAGTGGAGAAGTAAAAGTCTACATTATACTCAAATCGTTTGAAACAGTTATATGTGTGGAAATGTAGAAGGGAACAATTGGTCTGGCCTGTGTGTTAACATGATTCAACACAAAGTACATTCATAACTGTGTGACACAAACCGCTTCTCATTGTAAAAGATCACTATAATATAGTATAGAAAACAAGGCTCAATACGAAGCAGCCAATATCTGGAATAATATACCGCCTAGTGTTAGTGTACCATCTTCGGATGATTTTAAGCAAAATACTAAGACTTCAAAGGGTACGTTGTGCAACTGTTGGTCGTGCATGCCATATTGACTGGAAACCACAATTAACCACGAATGTGGTCGTAACAAAAACTATCTTGCCAGTATAAAAATTCCTAGCAGCACCAGCAGTGTAGGGGCAGGGTCACTTTCCCTGTTGCCTTGTTTTGTGAAGTGTTTAGGTCAAAACTAGAATTGTTTAGTGCCTGTCAGTGACTGATTTTAGGAGTGGGAGAACTTCCAGTATAACCCCGAAAGTCGTTGCCGGGTTTGGTTCAGATCAGTGTGAGAGGGGGGTATGTATGTTCAAACTGTTCTTATTAAAAAGTAGACACATATATTTTCACAAAACTTTGGTAGACTAGTCAGTTGATAGTGGTGCCTCAGCTCTGAAAAGCAAATGCTGTGGAGTACGCTGTGAAAAAATTCCGATGTAAAAATATTAGCATGGCCGCCTATGTAAATTTAATTGTGGTCTCCAGTCAGATTATGTCTTCATTGTGCAAAGTTTTCACCTAATGTAAGATACCCATCGTATCTTACATTAGCTTATCGCAGAATTGGGACATACATTTGGCGCTGAATACAACATGAACTATATCTGACACCTTGTTGAGGATCTTATTGCATATGTGGCTGAATTAACCAGTGCCTTTCCCAAGTTGGAACGGCCATCGATAACGAGTTTCTTCTTCCGGTGGTCGAGTTGAATCCTCAGTGTCTTTCGTTAGGTGGGCAAATGGCCCAAGATGGGCAAATGACTCTGGCACCAACACACTATGTGCCAGTGGGATCACTGGGTAAGTGAATAGTTCTCTTTGCCACAGGTGGGCAGAAAGGAATCAGTCAGACCATTTATACTGACTCCGAGCCGCTGAGTCGGTTGCCTAAATCATTAATGCCAAGCGCCAAGCTGAGAAGCGCAAACCTCCCAGTTTTTAGTTCTTTGGTGTGACGCAGTCGGGGATCGAACCCCGGCCTCCCGCACCCCGAGCGGACGCTCTAACCACTGTGCTATGCAGGGGCGGTCCAATTTTTATAGGACCATAATATACAACAATCATGTGCATTACTTCATTATGATGTTATTCTGTATCATCAGATTGATTGAAACTATATTTGTTTTACCATAAACCAACAAAGTGAATGCACCTGCATATAACATGGGCAAGACAGCTGTCATATCGTATACAGCTTGTCTTCTTACAGCCACAGCAGAGCTGCTTCCTCACCATAGCTGCTGGTGGAATCACTTCATCGAGAAAGAGTGTGATGCCCTTGTGGATAAGCAGGCATAAGATCTAAAGCTGTGGTTTATTTAAGGTTAGTTTAACCTTAAAATGATTAAGTTAACCAAAGCAAATCTCTCAAAATGTTTATTGCTAAACAGAGTAACACCTCAATATGGTGATTAAATGTGTTTCGGTGCAGAGGTTTAACAACACATGTAATAAGTAGCTGAATATGATGATAACTAAAGGTTTCATTACTTCTGGACATATTTGCAAAACTTTCTCAATTTAGGATATGGATAGTTGAAAGCAAGATGCTTGAAATTAGTCTTAAAATGTCAATTTGCACATCAATTTCTCTGATCTGATTTTTTGCAGGCAGTGTTATGTCATCAGATCTAAGACATTCCATGAGTGACCTGTCCTACTGTCGAATATCATGCAGTGATTTAAGGTCCAAACATTGGTGCTAGTTTTCACATCTCTTCTTTATGTCTATGAAAGCCATGGAACATGCTAAATGGTGGACTTTAGAGCATTTCATGAACACGACTGTAAAGGCTACGTACTAATTTGGTGCCACACAGATGGGTAGAACAACATTAATACATATAAGTGTTATGGCATGATGGTGTGAAAGTCACTCCACTGTATGGTTTGTGTGGTCATATGCGCTTCACAAAGTGTTTTGCAAGAATATTTGGATGCATCCTGTGTTTTGCACTCATCTGATCATCATGGTGTCTCTGTAAATTAAAGTATTTAAATCAGCATATTATTTTCTCTAAATACAGTCAATACTTCAACCAGCATAAAAAAGCAGACACTTCATTCTGAATTGTAATTGTAAATTTCCGTTTTTAATGAAAATACTCAACCCGTGAATAATTCATTGGAATTCATATGGGAACAGCTAATTATAGATCTAAATGGTAAACAAAAAGCACCCAAGTTCTGTAGATGTACCATATCTGTTGTGATTGCTGGGTTTGTTCCTGGGTTTGAACCTGAACATATTGCCTCTGTAGAGGATAAGAGATATGCACTCCTGCATGCAAGCCAGATAGGTAACTGTGATTTAGTAAAACTGCTGATGGAGATGGGAGTGGATTCTAATACAATTACACCAGCTGGTAACACTGCACTTATACAGGCAAGTAAGAATGGTCACTATGATGTAGTGAAAATGCTGCTGGAGAGGGAGGCTGATGTTAATATTGTTACACAGGATGGGGAGACTGCACTCATTCTGGCAAGTAGTAATGGTCACTGTAAAGTGGTAAAATTTTTGTTGGAGAAGGAAGCTGAAGTCAATACAGTTACACAGGTTGGGACAACAGCACTCATGCATGCAAGTCAGAATGGTCACTGTGAAGTAGTGAAATTGCTGCTGGGGAGAGATGCTAAAGTTAATACAACTACTGAGAATAGTTCTACTGCACTCATACTAGCTAGTCAGCATGGTCACTGTCATGTGGTGAAACTGCTGCTGGAGAAGGGAGCTGAAGTTAATGTAGTTACACAGGATGGTAACACTGCACTAATGATGGCAAGTCAGAATGGTCACCATGAAGTAGTGAAAATGCTGCTGGTGAGCGAAGCTGAAGTTAATACAATACCACAGGATGGTAACACTGCCCTGATGTTGGCAAGTCAGAATGGTCACTGTGATGTGGTGAAGCTGCTGCTGGAGAAGGGAGCTGACATACACACAGTAGAACGGTATGGATGGACAGCACTCATACAGGCAAGCCACAATGGTCACTGTGATGTGGTAAGGCTCTTGCTGCAGAATGGAGGTAAAGTTAATACAGTTGCAGTGGATGATGGGACTGCACTCATGTCTGCAAGCCAAAATGGTCACAGTGATGTAGTGAAGCTGCTGCTGGAGAGGGAAGCTGAAGTTAATGTAGCTACACAGGACGGTGATACTGCACTCATGATGGCAAGTCAGGAGGGTCACTGTGAGGTAGTAAGGTTGCTGCTGGAAGGGCAGGCTGAAGTTAACACAATGGTGCAGAATGGTAACACTGCACTCATGTTGTCAAGTCAAAATGGTCACTGTGATGTGGTGAAGCTGTTGCTGGAGATGGGAGCTGAAGTTAATACAGTGGCACAGGATGGAAACACTGCACTCATTTTGGCAAGTGAGAATGGTCACTGTGATATGGTGAGACTGCTGCTGGACAAGGAAGCTGACATAAACACAGTAGAAAAAAATGGTTGGACACCACTCATACAGGCAAGCCACAATGGTCACTGTGATGTAGTAAGGCTCTTGCTGGAGAAGGAAGCCGAAGTTAATACAGTTGCAGTGGAGGGTGGGACTGCACTCATGTATGCAAGCCAGAATGGTCACAGTGATGTAGTGAAGCTGATCTTGGAGAGGGAAGCTGAAGTTAGTACAGTTACACTGAATGGTTGGGCACCACTTACACTGGCAAGCTACAATGGTCACCATGATGTAGTCAGACTGCTGCTGCAGAGGGAAGCTGAAGTTAATATAGTTACACAGGATGGTAACACTGCACTAACATATGCAAGTCTCAAAGGTAACTGTGAAATAGTGAAAATGCTGCTAGAGGGGAAAGCTGAAGTTAATACAGCTGATGCTGATGGTTGGACTGCTCTCATGAATGCAAGTGGGGGTGGTTACTGTGACATAGTGACCCTGCTACTGGAGAGGGATGCTAGAGTTAATGCAGTTCAAGAGGATGATTGGACTGCTCTTATGTTCGCAAGTCAAAATGGTCATTACAATGTGGTGAAGCTTCTGCTGGAGAAGGAAGCTGATGTTAATACAGTTGGGCAGAATGGTTGGACAGCAGTTATGTTGGCAAGTCAGAATGGTCACCATGATGTGGTAAAACTACTGCTGCAGAGTGAAGCTGAGGTTAATACAATTACTCTGGAGGGTGGAACTGCACTCAGTTATGCAAGTCAGAATGGCCACTGTGATATAGTCAAACTCTTGCTGGAGAGGGAAGCTGAAGTTAATACAGTTACCGTAACTGGTAGCACTGCACTCATACTGGCAAGTCAGAATGGACATTGTGATGTAGTGGGACAATTGCTAGAGAATGAAGCTGAAGTTAATACAGTGACACATGCTGGCCATACTGCACTCATGATGGCAAGTCAGAATGGTTATAGTGATGTGGTGAGACTGCTGCTGGAGTGGGAGGCTGAAGTAAATAGTCTATCAGAGACTGGTTGCACTGCACTCATGTTGGCAAGTCAGAATGACCACTGTGATGTAGTAAAAATGCTTATAGGGATGGAAGCTGATGTGAATACCATTGTACATGGTGGTAGAACTGCACTCATACAGGCAAGTCAGGAAGGTCACATTAATGTTGTGAAATTGCTGCTGGAAAGGGAAGCTGAAGTAAATACAGTTGCACAGGACGGTAACACTGCACTCTTACAAGCAAGTAAATATGGTCACTGTGACGTAGTGAAAATGCTGCTGGAAAATAAAGCTGCTGTTAATGCAGTATCACTAGACAGTGCAACAGCTCTCATGTTTGCGAGTCAAAATGGCCACTACAATGTGGTGAAGCTTCTGATGGAGAGGGAAGCTGATGTTAATACAATTGGACAGAATGGTTGGACAGCACTTATGTTGGCAAGTCAGAATGGTCACTCTGATATTGTGAGTCTGCTGCTGGAGAGGGAAGCTGATGTTAATGCAGTTACACTGGATGGTGAGTCGGCACTCATGTTGGCAATTGAGAATGGTCACTGTAATGTGGTAAGATTTTTAATGGAGAGGGAATCTGGTGTTAATACAGTTAAACAGAACTGCAGGACTGCACTTATACAAGCCAGTCGGAATGGACACTTTGATGTAGCAAAAATGCTGCTGGAGAAAGAAGCTGATGTAAATACCGTTACACAGGATGGTGACACTGCGCTAATGATGGCAAGTCAGAATGGTCACTTTGATGTAGTGAGACTGCTGCTGGAGGAGGAAGCTGAAGTTAATACAGTTACACAAGCTGGTCATACTGCACTCATGATGGCAAGTCAGAATGGTCACTGTGATATAGTAAGATTGTTGCTGGAAAGCAAAGCTGAAGTTAATACAGCTACAGCAGCTGGTTGGACTGCCCTCGCATATGCAAGTGCAAATGGTCACTATGATGTAGTGAGACGGCTGCTGGAGAAGGAAGCTGAGGTCAATACAGTTTCAGAGGTTGGTAGCACGGCCCTAATGCTAGCAAGTCACATTGGTCACTGTGATATAGTGAAACTGCTGCTGGAGAGGCAAGCTGACATAAATACAGTTTCAATGGCTGGTAGTACCGCACTTATACAGGCAAGTCGTTATGGTCACTGCGATGTTGTGAAACTACTGCTGGAACGGGGAGCTGAAGTTAATACAGTTACAGTGGAAGGTGGTACTGCACTCATGTATGCAAGTAGGAAAGGTCACAGTGATGTAGTAAAGCTGCTGCTGGAGAAGGAAGCTGAAGTTAATACATTTACGGTGGAGCGTGAGACTGCACTTATGATGGCAAGTCAGCATGGTCACTGTGATGTAGTAAAACTGCTGTTGGAGAAGGAAGCTGAAGTTAATACAGTTGATACACTGGCAGGTAATACCGCACTCATACTGGCAAGTCAAAATGGTCACTGGAATATTGCAAAACTACTAATAGATGCTGGGGCAAATGTATCACATGTCAATCAATATGGGGAGATTGCTGCTATGTACATTATATTTGCAGAAACAGCAAAACGATGTGATACACAGCTTGTAGAATATCTGAAACCTAGCTGGAAAAACCCAATTTCTCACGAATCTCTCTTTGCCATGTCTAGTGCTTCTTTTGCACTGGTTGGGGCCTTTTTTCATAATTCACCAAGTAAAGGATTTGACTCTCAGTTTGCAAAGTCAGCACTTCAAGAAGATGTCATGTATGCATTTTTGCCAAATCTCTCCAATGATTATAGGGAACTGAACGAGTGTATGTTTGCTCCATATCAAGGTGAGGAAGGAAAGATAAGCCTCCATACCATGGCCACAGCTGTAGTGTGTAAATTGCCTCACACTGCCTTACAGTGGCTGACAATCAGCCACAGAGACAAACTGGTCAACATGCTGGGACAAACACCACTGCACCTCCTGGCAATGGAGAATAAAGCACTTGATGATATGGAAGAGAAGCTCGTCCTTCTGACAGGAACAGTGGGGTTCCGTTTCTCAGACAGAGATAACAATGGCAGAGTGCCATATCACATTGCCTGTCTGTGTCTCCATTCGCAGTTCCTGCTCAGTGGCCTGAGACTGGATTCTGACTTCAGAACAAACATGTTGGTACAAGATAATATGGGTGAAACACCACTGGAGTACATGATGCACCTTCTAACCAATACAAATGAACCATCTGATGACTCATTACCAAAATTCTTAAGTCTAAGAAAGACATTAAAAATGCTGATTCAAAAGATGGGTCCTGATTTAGCAATGGATACACAACCAAAGTCTTGCATTAGTCCTAGGCTTCATAATAACACCATGGACACTCTTACACATTATTTTAAAGCTGACATGACTGTCATGGAACTTTCTGAGATGACCAACAGGGTAGAGGCAATTTGGTTTGGTACAGATGATATAGCAGCTCTGTTTAAGAGCAGTGCCAAAGGTATTGTCAGCTTGCCCGATAAGCAGCACATAATTGTCAATATTGTGCACTTGCTGCAACTTATTGGCACTGAGATGGGGAAAATAGATCCTTTATTTGAGTGTGTGCCAGAGCTGAAAGGCAGCATTCAGGAGTACACAAAATGTGTGAAGCTAGATGAACTAGATGCCTCTATGAAACTTGTAATGTTTGGGAATTACTTCAGCATCCACGTTGTTCAAAATGGCATCAAGGTCCATGGTCAGATTGCACCAACACATAATCGATATTGGACTTCTGGAGATATAGATATGTTTTCCAGTGTTGAATTTTGTGCAGATTTCTGGCAATTATTTCTGAGAGCAGTAGACAGTGATGTGACACGGGCCTATGCTAAAAGCAATAGCATTGTTATTGAAAACTGTGAACGAAGGAGGTTTGTGGGTATGCTCAACCTATCATGTGAAGTAAGTGACACAATCCAGTTAGTATCTGTTGATGTTGCCCCTAGCATTGTGAGTGACAACCTGAATGGATACACAGCGCTGTTGAGACCTAGACACCATGAACATGACATGGTAGGAGATGATTTTTACCAAGGTCTGGAACTCTCCAGTTCACATAAAGACTGGGACTTTCTCAAGTTTGTCCAGCCTGAGATAATATGTGGCTATGCTCTAGTGAAAATGCTGCGGTCTCTGGCAAAGACATTCCAGACAGAGCAAGGCAAAGTGTACACTGCTGAGGACATTCTGCCATCATACATGGTGAAAGCAGCACTGCTGTGGATTCTGGATCCCGAGGAGAGGTATTCAAAAATTTACATGAATATGAGCTCGATTTTTGACAGTGAAGCAAGCAGCAGCTACAAGAATGATGTGCTGGCGTTGTGTCAGGATCTATTACATAATGATCCTGATATTTCTTGTCTGGAGGTCTGGGATAGGAATAGGTTGTTAGATATTTGTGAGAAATGTACCACGGGAACTGGACAGCTTAGTGTGGAAGAAAGAATCCTGCCGTATGTACTGGCTACCAAGCATGCTGACAGACAGCAGCAAAATGGAATTGACCTTGAATGTATGCAGGAAAACTGGAAGGCTCATATACAGGATGTTCCACATCAGAATCAGATAATCTACAACAGAATGTTCTACACAGATTTGGCAGCAGATAGAGTCGGAATCCAACACAAGAGTGACAACAAACCTGTTGGACAGTTGAGTCACCACAAGATTGCCTACCCAGATATTACTGAGGAGACCGCCAGGAAAAGTCGGGTTTGGGCTCTACGGATATTACGGAAACTTCCACATCTGCTGCAGTATGATGGTTCAATAACTGTTGGAAGGAATCTAAAAGGTGTATTTGGTGTGAGGAACTACTATCTGCCAGACCAGGAGATAATTGCTAGAGACAAAAGTTTGGCTGTTGCTCTATGCAGGGTATTGGAGGCTTTGCTGGAGTGAGGAAACAGTCCCACTGTAGTAACTCTGTAATGGGGGTTAACCTTACAGTTACTAACCAAGTGAATTATTAAACATGTATAACAATATATTCATCCTATATGTATTTTGTGCACATAGTTACACTTAATACTCTGACACACTAAATTACCTTGCTTCCAGTTTATATTACTATACACCTAGTTTATATATTACCATGTACCCAGTTTATATTAGCGTGATCCCAAATAAATTAACGTGATCCCAGTTAAATTAACATGATTCCAGTTAAATTACCATAATCCCAGATTATATTACCAGAATCCCAGACTATATTACCAAATTCCCAGATTATATTATCATAATCGCAGATTAACCACATGCACTTTGTTGCAGACCTATGTTTTGTAATCAACCGCAGGGCGACGAGAATGTATATGTTATGACACAAGTTAAATTTTTGTCCAAATTATCCTCATACACTGTGGCTCTGGTGATATGATTTTTGGAAGGAACAAAGATTAAAAATGACATTTTGTCTCTTTCAAATTAAATGAAATA
>JAAUYG010070565.1_pt1 | contig 12530 bp, 7 predicted proteins | sample 7278091 | NCBI WGS metagenome assembly JAAUYG01 (sample SAMN14350201, study PRJNA611818) | marine sediment metagenome | isolation source: surface marine sediment (0.6m) | place: French Polynesia: Moorea | collected 2018-08
GAAGCCTTATATCTTGTAAAGGAGCAGAGTTAGGCCATATGTTACTATTAAACATTAATAGGAAAGCATATATGGGGAGTTTAATGACATCAGCACATATGACCTTGAGTGACCTTGAAAGGTCAAATTTAAGGTCACTCAGATTTCGAAACCCTATATCTTGTAAAGGAGCTGGGCCATATGTTACTTATGATGAAATAAGTCTGCAGAAAATTACCATTTGTCACACCAGTTGCAGGTGTCAAGCAGAGCGCCAAGGTCCATGGACCTCTTGTATGTTCATATGGAACCGCACAAGTGGTTACTGCTGTTATAATGCTGTAATAATATGTGACTCTTATAGCACATGCTATATCATATGTTTAGTTGATTTAGTTAAGGCTAGTCAGAACACATGTTACCTAGGAAATTCTAAACTGTAGGACAAAGGACTTTCAATAGCTGCCACACATAGTAATCCTTTGTTGCCAATAAATGTTATGGCCTGTATTCCGTCATGGTAGCCAGTGACCTCATAAATTTTGGCTGAGATAGGATGAAAAGTGTAGGAGACTAGGAGTGACATTGTGAAATTTCCAGCCATATACCATTTATACAGTCCTGTGTTAACAAAAATTGGAAAAAAAAACCCATTCCCCTGAAGATGGCAGCAGGATGCTCACTAAAAATTTGGGAACATTTTTTTTTTCAAATCTAGACTCTTTGAGTAGAAGGACAATTTTTCTATTATGAATCCTGAGTCCAATAACCTATTTTCTCGTATCATAAAACTGTTTAAAATTTGGTAGACCTCAAAAAAAAGTAATACATATAGTCTATAATTCCCCCTAATTACCATACTATCCATAAAGTTTGGTTGAAGTTGGATGAAATCTGGGAGGAGTAGCCTTTTGAAAACCTTAAGATGGACATTTTGCAAAGTGCATCAGATGACCCCAAACTGAACTCAATGCATCAGACATCCACATTACCCTACATATACTTTTCCTAGAATATAGGTTCATAAATTTTCATCTGTTTTACTCTTCAATCAGCGGTTTTCAAGATATTGCACATTTTAGGATTCCCCCATTGACTCCCATATTGAAATTTCAAAGTGCCACAAAATTTGTAAAGAAAAGTAATAGCCTGTATTCTCCCATAGTAGCTAATGTCCTCATATTTTGCCCCTCATAAGGTTTGGCTGAGATCAGATGAAAACTGTAGCGGGAGTAGCATTTGAAATTTTCAGCCTCACATGGTGCTGTGTTAAGAAAATTTTCAAGAAAATTTTCAAAAAATTTATGGTAGATTGCCAAAAAAGCTAATAGTCTGTATTCTCCCATGAGTAACATATTTTATCATAAGTTCAAGGTTGAAATCGCATGATAACTGTGAAAAGTAGCTTTTTGAAATTTTCGCTCCCTTTGTTTCCCTTTCTTTCCCTTTTGTTCCATGTTTAACAAAAGGGAAAAAATGGTAAAAACTTGAAAATTGCAAATTTTGAAAAAAGAAAAAAGCTGTCTTGAGGTGTGACAGATAGGTAGCTTCTCATAAAATTTGACCTGGATCCATGCAGCGGACCTGAGTTAACAGACGGACGAACAATGGATGCCAGCATGATGATAGTACCAAAAAAACTACCGTAGTTATGCACTCATTGTAATACCATAGGCCCCCTCTAACATGGTCACCCTGATAGCCAAAAAATTGGGAATGTTGTGGCCACATTAGAGAGGTGGCCCTTGGTGAGAGGGAAAACTAAATTTATTCATAATATAAGTGGCAATTTTTGTGCCACATAATTTAGGGTAGTTGGCCTTCTTGAGCATGGCGACTAATGGAGGGTTAGCTGTACTGTTGTAATTATTTTCGGGAAAGTGACTGTATGACAGTACAACAAAAGTATATACTATATGAGGTCCAGATATGAACAAGGATACATGATATAATCCTGGTTGTCAGACATGTTAAAACACTTGGTTGCATTACCATTCAGTGAGCGTTTCCGAGTCATTGACACACAAACATACTTAAGCCGCAACAAAAACATCAGTAGTAGATACATGTATGTATTTTGATATCCAATGCAAGATGTGCAGCTTGCAAATTGATGATATCTTTGTTCAATTGTGTGCCAAAGTCACAAAAAAGGTAAAGAGTAAAATTTGTGTTTAATTGGTGTATACATACTGGGAAACTTATTTACCGGTAGTCTATTACCGGTACTAACTGGTAATCTTAGTACTAATGTTGTTATGAGTAGGGGTAAAACAAAATGTTTGTTCCTAAACAATGGATTGGTAAACACCTAGGCAATGTACTTATATTAATCCTGAGTGTAAGAATAAGTGGTAATGCTACTAGCTTTTATGGTTGCAAATCGTCAAATTTATACTGTGCCGATTTCACTGGGTAGTTAACATGGTTGACATTCTGGAATATCTACATTCAGAACGCATGTGGTGGCTCAAATAGTACACCTAAGTAGGCATTTTATTATCACTACTTTTTCAGAGTTTAACCACACCTAAGTAGGCATTTTATTATCACTACTTTTTCAGAGTTTAACCATATAGGAACATCTATCTGTATAAGCATCTGTCATGCATCAATCATAACCATAATCATCTCCTGTGTGGTATCTCGAGTGTTTACATATCACAATATATACTGGTATTGTAAAATGTTTGACAGGTTTTTGGGCGATGTGAGTGTCTTTGAGTATCTTGAGTTCTAGCACGATAGGATCATGAATGATATTTGGTCTGAACTGATGCAGATATCTTGACTGACTGTCTGATGTCATCAGTGATCATAGCAAAGTTGAAACTCTGACCATGTTAACTGTTCTCCCATCCAGCATGTCCAAGTGTCATAGGCTTACTCAGCAGAAGAGTTCTCACGACTGCTGACCGTTATCAAAGTGTTTGAAGCAAATTTATGCAAATTGGGTCAGGCTGCATACATTTAACCAGAAGGGGTAGAAAAGCCATTGAAATAGAGAAAGTGGTTTTATTACAGCAGTTGAGGAAGTGATTGCCGCATCGAGCAGTTTGCTGTCTCATTGGTCAGACAAAGTACCATAAATAATGTCTCGAAGTTGATGCAAGATTTCATACATGTAAGGTGCAGATCATGTAGTGACATCCGTAAGTGCCAACAGCAGTTTTGTTCTTTAAAAGAAGCATTTAAAGAATATTTATTCTAGTCTTTGTTCTAGAATATTTAGTCTTTGTCGTGTTAAACCTTTCTATAGTGGACCTTGGCCTTAGCTAAATGGGGACCTTAGCAAGAAATGGGGATATTATTGTTAGGGCTTGAAGTGCATGGCATGGGGGACATATCTACATCATGTTATTGTACCTGTATATAGTGAACCACAGCATGAAATGAATAGTGAAAGCATGAGGGCTAAAGACTCGTCTCCCTCACACCAGGAAGCTTTAGGACCCAATGACGTTTTTAGAGCATATAAGTACATGTATTTGGTAAGACTCCACTCTGCATGCATGACGGACATTACATTGGGGTTGAAAGGATGTTTGAAGTAAAGCCACCAACTAAACTTGTGCACAAACATGACAAACACAAACCGGCCCTCATGCACAGAAATTCTCAGGGTCAACAATTTCAATACTTACCGGTACGTTCATTCTTAGGCATAAGATATTTTGAGAAACTGGCAACTGCCCCATGGTTATAACTGGCCAGTGTGGGTGGATGACTTTGCCTGTCACCTCAACCGAGGTATTTCCCCAGGTTTGTGGTTCCTGTTTGATTAATAGATACCATATTAGGCCATAGAGCTTCATCCAGTGGAGCCATGTATGGTGTGATTTAACTGAGCACTTGTATTTTGTGTGGTCTCATGGCATTGAAATATTGATATGGATAACTGAACTGCTGCTTGTCATGATATTCCCCCATCATATCATTACATCACTAAGATTTGTTTTCTTCTAGTTGCACATGCCACCAAACATTTAATTGAAGCTATCACTGTACATATGGCCTGGGCTATACTGAGGGTTGGTGGGGAGGGGGGGGGGGGGTTGTAGTGGACGAGTGGTGTTCCTACTACATCCGGGTTTAGGATGGTAGCTGTGATCGACTGTGTGTATCATTCAACCATATACTGGTATTCAAATGACCGATGTGGAAGGATTGTAATGGATTTCTAGGGCACTGTCTCAACATGGAATCAGCCGTTGTTTATTGCACTAGTGTTTAACATGTGAAGATTATTTGAGTAAACACAAAGTATATACATGTGTAACATATACCAGGTAGCAAAGCTTTTGACAGTAAAGTTGGAAAAGTGAAAAAGAAAGATCACAGTATGATGAATAGTCTGATTGTAGAGATGAAGTTACGTAACTGGCCCCATGTTGTGGAAGACTGTGGCGTTGCCGAGTCACTGTGACAATACTATAGACATTTTGCTCGTATCGTATCGGTCACTGACAGTGCTCATAAAACACTCTGGGTAAGTTTTGTGGCTAGACATGTACTGCATAATGCTACAAGGGACAGTACACCAGGATATAATTGCCTTCTGACTGGAGATACAGTGAATCCTGTCTGGGGAAACCACCAATGATCTCTGACACAAAAATATGGCCTTGTTAGTGAGGTGGTCAAAGGGAAGAGGTTCACTGGAAATTACTGGTACATGTGTAAACCATGATGTCAGGATTAGTATGGGCGGGTAGGTTGCCTTTCGTTGCTCAACTAAGCTCACAGGGCAGGTTTCACTGCATAATAGTTCATCAAGAGTGTTGATCAGTCATGCATGTAGCATACTATTCTATAGAGTCATATAACTTGGGTGATGATAAATCAGGGTTGGAGTTTCTGAACACACTTAAATTTTAAGTACACAATGTATTTGATACCTAATACTGGAACATGTATTTGAAATTTTTTGTAAACAAAAGTCTCCCATGTTCACCATTGGCTTATAAATTTGTACTCAATTTGTGCTGAAGTCCTTTCCCAGATACTACCAGTAGTAGTTTGCCTGGTGGTATAAGATCATGTGTGTGTCTGTGGGAATGATTAAAACCTAATAAATGTTTCTTTTTTTATGGGTACACTTGTCACTATACCTTGAGTACATGCATGATTCTTCTAACCTACTGACAATAGTACAATGTACCCTTCCCCTCCCCCTTCCCCTCCTTGGCCCCAGGCAGATTGAGTCATCCCTACCCTCCCTGCCTGGAGCATCCCTGACTAACCTCATCAGTGTGTGTCTTTTCTAGGGTTCCAGACAGCTTCTAGGAATCTGGCATCCACAGAGCCGATAGCAGGCGGACTGGCCATGACTCAACCCGGCATCCAACCACACAGGACATAAACCAACCACATACAGCTACTTGCCTTGTTTTCCCCCCAAGCACCCCGTGGCCCCATAGTGTTTCCCCACAACTGGGTCTTGTCTGTTTTGGAACCATTGATCAGTGATAGCAGAGTTTGTACAAGCAGTCAATGGGAGGCAGGGATGGCAGTGATGTACAGACCCTGAGTTTGTAGATCGCTGTGTTTCTGCTATGCCTAGAATTATACATATCAAGTGTTCGGGTTAGAAGTTGCCAGTTCTCCCTGGTCTCTCACACAGTCCGTGGGGAAACCACCTAACATATCCACCATGTCCAAGATCGGCAAGCTGTTCAACAAGCGGAAGCCATCCAATGAGAAACGAAGCGAGTCCAGTTCTTCAGCTGGGGACGACATGGTCATATCGGGTCCCACCAACGTGAAGCACAACTTTCACGTGGGTTATGATCAGTCGACGCAAGAGTTCGTTGGTTTGCCTCCAGCCTGGAATGCCTGGCTTCAACAGTCCAGAATAGGGTAAGATTGTAGTATTCCAATACTGTGTATGCAATGGTGTAGGCCCCTGTATACATGTATGTATGTTGCTGCATGCGTGTACCATGCAATGATGCATGACCGCTTCATGGTGCGAGTGTATATGAACCAAAACCACCCTACCTCTGCCCAATCCCTATACCATACCTGCCTAACCAGTGTGAACTTCTTTATTTTCATTTCAGAAAAAAATTGCTTCTTTTCTGTTCTTGTAGGGTGTAGGATTTTTGTTTTATACTGAATGCGCAGAGGTTTGCTGAAGCATGTGCCAATGTTCTTTACAGCATCAAAGTTTTTTTTTCTTTTTTTTTTTTACTTGAACTGCACAGAATGTATATAGGGACGGGGTATAATAGGTGTAAATATTCTGATGGCCAAATGTTAGATGTTGGTGCAGCAAGGACAGAACATGGCACTTTCTTCAGAAACTCAGCCCGCTTGATGTTGCATGTTTTTGTTTTTGCCTTTTAGATCAACCTAGTCACCTGTGACTGTTTTGCATTGATTTGGTGTTATAGATGTGGATCTGTATACCTGTTTGGCTATATGCATGGTTTCTGTATGATCCCGTCTAGGTTGTGTTGGTCCTACACTCCTTTCTTCCTCTTTAAGTTTTGCATCCCGACTGGCAGCTCAATAAGCCCGAGAGACTTGCGACAAAAGTTAACCTTGCACAAGTGAAACTCACCTGACCTATGACCATTACAGAAGACAGGATAATTAATTCAGAACTTGGCTCTGAGAGTTCTTAGTAGTGATATCTGCCAATCAGCAGCCTGGATACAGTTTTGACTGCTGCCATCCAATTGGCACCATTCTTGCAGTGGGATGATTAAGAGCACCTCCAATCAGAATACTAGTAGTCCCTGACTTCAGGAGGTGCAACTTCATTTGACAGCATCCATTCTGATTGGTCCAAACTTATTACGTTTTAACAATGGATCGACTGATTCGAAGAATCAAGCGCGGCAGTAAAGGGAAAGTGCATATTTCCCAGCAGAAAGAGGAAGAGCCGGACATCAAGCACATCTCTGCACCAACCAGCTTCAAACACAACTGGCATGTAGGCTTTGATGAGGTGACAGGAGACTTTGTGGGCCTCCCCCCTGCCTGGGATATGTGGCTACAAAACTCAAATATTGGGTAAGAGAGAGTTCTCCGGGCATGCTATATACAGTGTACAGAAACAGAAATCTCTTTGCTCATTTTCTTTCCATTTCTGCCTCGTTAGTACTATCAGACTCATATTAGCAGGAGAGGACTTTTTCTGACGACCGCTTCTGTGTGGCTTCAATCTTCTTCAACTAATCAACGTTTGCTGTGTCTCTGGTACTATTAGTGTTTTGTAACGTGTTGGACTGTTATTACTGTGTGCCACTGTTACTGTAAGGCTGACTTTACAAGTTATAATAATAGTCAATTCTGGGTAGTTAGATCTTTGCACCTCTCCTCTTTTGCCATCTCCTGTTTGTGGAGTAACGACTAAAGCTTGAAAGCTCATTTGCACGTTACATCATAGTACTAAGTATGTGGCTTATATTGTGGCATGGTTTACTGTATGCATGCTTTCAAATGTGGGTATGTTTTTCTTAAAATAATAACCTGTGGTGAAATAATATATTCCGGATTTTATTGTGAGCAGCGCTTGTCCTACGATACCGGTACTCTTATACATGTTCCAAAGATTTAACAAAATAACACTTCATGCCACCTTAATTCCACAAATATTTTCAAAGCCACCAGTTGTGTAAAGATATTTGTGCAGAAGTTTTAAGATTTTGAAACTATAACATCAGGCTCTTCAAGCTTCAATGTCAAAGAAGCAGAAAGTTACAATATGGTTGTCAGGTGTAAAAATTATTGTCAAAGCACTTTATAGCATGAAATAAGTGCACATGAGTATAGTGATAAAGACTACATGTAGAACTTTAACATAGGGGTGGAATTATGAAATGCCCCCACATTGATGAATTTGTAATGGTATTGAACTTTTCACGTAAGAACTTGGTAGAAAGTGTACCTGATGTATTCTTTTACAATCTTACTTTATCAAGATGATCAAGTTTTAAATTTACACAACTTAAAATAAACAATTAGGGCCGAGCCTGCAGGAGCTGTCTGACTTTTTTTCCAATGGAGTTGATTATGTGTATTTAGCCTGTCTTCTCTCATTTTCTCCTTTGTCAATGCTCAAATTAAACACACAATGCTAAAGGATTATGAAGATAAACCATATTTCGTCTCCAACGGCAGTGGAACACTTGGTTCACGTCAAGATCAACAAGGACACGGGGGAATTGGAAGGGTTACCCGACTTGTGGAGAGAACTGCTCAAGGCTTCCGACATCAGGTTGGCTGGCCACCATTTTCATCTCGGCTGTGTGTTTTTGTGACTGGTGTGTTTTTGTTAGCATGGCTGTTCTGTTGTTGTTGTGTTTGCATTTGAAGGGCTCCCAACGGGTGTCTTGTAGTGATCAGTAAGTTGTAGTAAGAACCTGGCTGTGTGGTAGTAGCGTTTCCCAGTGATGATGTCAAACTGCACCAGAAAGCAGAAACAAGGAAAATAGAGACTTTTGGCAAAGTTTTGGGTTGGCATGCACAAAAGGTCTTTTGAAAGATGTTTGATTATAGAAATCTTGGATTACTGTATATAAATTTATGGTTTGTCATGATCTCTTGGGTGAAACTGAAGTTGTTCTCCTATAGTCCACGTTATCCATCTCTTTTTCAAGGTGTAGAGTCTGAAATCCATTGGTAGAACTGTGGTTGTCTTACAGTGCAGGGCTCCAGATCCTGATTTCAGACCCCAGTTCTTTTTTTGTTTGAAAAATTGCTAGAATTCGCAACATAAAATCTCTACATGAAGACTGTTTCATTCAGAAGCCAAACTACCGTTGATCATTGTGCTGCCTTTTGAAGTTGTTTTAAATACGGATGTTTTAACTTTGAGACTTTTTCCTGTCGCTGAGGTTAAACTAGTAAATGATGCTATTCTTGGAATGTGGAATTCCCTTTGGTGCCGAGATGTGACTGTTGGAAGAAACTGCAAGCACTGAAACCAGGTTGGACATATTGGAATGGTGTCAAAGATAGTGCTAGCACTGGATTCGTATTTGATACATGTACATGTATGTTTCAAGATTGTCAAAGAAACTTGTAGCAGTGCATTTTGGATTTGAAGGTTGTCTGTAGTACTAGGAACTGCTGAAGCTTAAACTGCATGAATATGCATTACTGTTATCAGCACTGATCAGTACTAGTGAAAGTTGAACCTGTTTCCCAAATTATATGGAATGCTAGGCTGCTGCAAGTGAGTTGTGATTCTGAAGTTCTGCAATGTCTGTTCCGCATATTTTAAGTTTATAACACTAGCAAAAAGACATGGAAGTCCCTTGTTCAGTTCCCTACCAGATACTAGGTTCATCAGCATTTTAACAACATCATAGAAACTTTAATAGAAACAAAAGGCTTGGGCTACATCATTCAACACAGGTTAGGAAATTTCTGTTCAGCTATTGGCATAAGCTTAATAATATTTCATTATTTAACTGTTTGTGGATAGTGTACAGCAAAATTATGCGTTTGGAGGGGTAGTACCGGTATTTGAATAGTTTGCTGTATTGTTGTTGGATAATCGTTCTATAAGCCGGAAGTTGTTTTTGTTTTATGGTGTAATATTTTCTGAATTTTTATCTTGCTGCGGTAGTGTCTGTATTCACTTGTATTTTAGTTTCTGCTTATAAACTTGCCAGGATACTTTTGATATATATGCTTTTTCACCTACTAACTTAGGTAGTACGTGGTACACATTGTGTAGTAAGTTGTTTGTGGAAAGAACCAAATATCCAGCATGCCCCAGGAACTGTCTCCTTGCCTGTATATACCTATACCATATTCATCCTAATAAGTGCTCCGTATGCTCTACTAAGTACACAGTATGCTTTCTATAGGCCAGTCGGCAATGTGCCAGTCCTTAACTTGTACTTATGCTGCAAGCAGCGTTCAATGTAAAATACTGTTTTTCTCAAGTGAATGATTAAGATGTGCTAAAGACACTGAGCACTTAATGGAATGAAGACACTGAGCCCTTAATGGAATGAATATGACGGGGAAATTATCAAATTTGCTGTATTTTCTGCCAATTTAACCACAGCGTGCTTCGTTTCCCTGTGTTAAGTACAGAGGAAAATTTATTATAAAATAATGATTGCCATAAGGTTAGAAGCATCTCAGACATGCCAGTGGAGGATACATATTGTTTCATCATATTAACTTTTTTTTAAAGAAAAAAAAGGGTTTGAACTTTTGACGCTAACTTAGAATCAGCTGAAGAGCACTATGTACAGTACCTGGTACTTATACATGTTATATGTTCATATTATCGTTAAGCCAACACATATCAACTACACATGCTACATGCATTTGAAAAATGTGAATGCAGATTGATGCACACACATGAATACTGGTACACAATATTGGAGAAAATACAGTTGATTTGAATCTGTAGGAGTATCGAAAAAGGCCTGGTTCTGTGATCAAATTCTAAATAATTACTAATTTACTACTTAACCATTTAATTTGATGATCGACATTTTTCATCCATGTGGACAATGGCCTTCTGTTTCCGGAATCCTGTGGTTTTAATTTTAGATGATCCATTGATTATTTTCAGGTGGAGTATTGCTGTAAAACGTCGCTAGTGTATCGTCATTTCTTAACCATACATGTTTATAGCTCTCCTTTATCAATGTTCTCATATATATCCACTTGTCTCTTGTCTATGGTAAGCCATGTATTCATGTATATTCAAGATGTATTGCATGCTTTGATGTCTGTCTACATCAGTTACTGATAAGGAGATTTAGTTTCTATGCAGAAATTTTCTTCTTTTTTTCAAGAGAATGCTATTTTATTAGGAAATTTAACTAAGCTATATATGTAAGTATAGCCATTTTGAATTAGTAATCTCAAATTCAGTAATGAGTTAAGCATAACTAGTAATGTGGAATGTCACCATCTTTAGCTTGACAGCAAAGGTTTCTTAGCATGTCACCATGACTACAGTAGTGATCTTTAGCCGTTACCATGACAACAGTAGTGTCATTTTTGTTGCCATGGCTACAGTATTCTTCTGAATAGCTGACACGACCAAGGTATTTTTTGTCCCGTTTATGGTATAACACGAACACTCTGGAATTCTCATGATGATGCTGTTTTGGCTTGCCCCTTCAGACCAGAAGAGCAGAAGCAGAATCCAAATGCTGTCATCAACGCGCTTAAGACGTATGAGAATTCGATCCGGCACCACAAGGACCAAAAATACATGGGTGCGGAGAGGTCGACTGAAGACCTGACATCTGCTGGCTCGGACTCCGGGGAATCCCGGGAACCGAGCTACGTGGAATCCCCCGCCACCACTCCTGACGACAGTGGGAAGCCTCTACCAGGGGCCAGCGGCCAGCACGGGGCAGTAAGTTCCCTCGCTGGGGGATAATATACCTTATAAAAACTGAAGCACGGTCTTAAGCAGATAATTTCTCTGCTTAAGTCCTCAAGTTTAGTTGGTTCTAGACATAACAGTGCCTAACAAATGGCTATGTCAATTGTTGAGAGCCAGAAGAGTCGGAAAGAAATTTCTCTCCTCGTTAGTCTAATTAATTGATAGTTGTGTTAAACTTGAAAATAAGAATAATAACATATTCCTCTAACCCATTTCAGGAGAATGGTACTGAAGCGATCACACAGAAGACCGGCAAGGTCCAGATTGCGGATGATGCAAAGAAAGAGGATGGCCACCATCCAAAAAAACCCACCATGCGAAAAAAATCGATGAAGAAGAAAAAGATGACAGATGAAGAGATAATGGCATCTCTTAGTAAGTGTTCTAGGATTTCCGGAAAGGCCTGGTGGGGGGTGGGGGGGGGGGGAGGTAGATCACCAACAATTGTAATCACCCTCTCAGGATCACCAAGAATTGTAATCACCCTCTCGGGATGATGTAGTAGAACTTTGCCAATAGTTTGGTTCATCTGTCTCTATGTGTGTGTAGGAGTGGATTGTTGACCTCTTTGTACCGAGCCACCTAACCAGGCTTTTATAATGCCAGCCTACAGATATATTAGTACACACATTGACTATTGAGGGATTTTTATATTAAGTGTAATTCCAGCTATCTTGTTAAAAGAGAGTCTTTTCAATTACTATAAAATTTTAGTCTGAAAAACATTGCTCATTGGCTATCTCTCACCAATGGTCAGTTGACAAATGTAACAGTGCTTTAGTTTTAAGTATTCAAAACAGCTTCAATAAAATAATCGGTATTGTCTTCCAGGAAGTCTCGTCTCGTCTGGAGATCCCGAGAGAAAATACGAATCCAAGAAGAAAGTTGGCTCAGGGTGAGTTTTATAGGAAAAAAAAAATGTGGTGTTGATTGGCAAAATGATCACAGGGCTAGACGAGATCCCTGTATAGAATGTAAAAGCAAAGTGTTACACCAAAAGCTAGAGGTAATTGTAGGGCTAGGTTATGTATCGATGTATTGGGACCGTTTCTTAAATAAAACAAAACAAGAGGTCCAAGGACCTTGGCGCTCTGCTTGACAGCTGCAGTTGGGATGACATTGGCAATTTTCTGCAGACTTGTATCAAAAACTCACTGCTGCACTGACTAAATCA
>JAAUYG010135809.1_pt1 | contig 12527 bp, 9 predicted proteins | sample 7278091 | NCBI WGS metagenome assembly JAAUYG01 (sample SAMN14350201, study PRJNA611818) | marine sediment metagenome | isolation source: surface marine sediment (0.6m) | place: French Polynesia: Moorea | collected 2018-08
GAATAAGAAGTAGTAGTTAGAAGTAATCAGGAAGGAGAGAGAAAGAAAAATAGGAGAAGAGAGATAGAGATAGACAGAATAGCAAGAAATACAAAATAATGAAAAAAATGGCCAGGCGCTAATTTATTTCACAACCATCTCAAGCCATCACAACCATCTCTCTAGTATGTCACAAGAAGTTTTCATAGAAATCCAGACTGACCTGTCTTGAAAGACCACTCCCTGACAACCTGCCTATAAACACCACTACCCAGCAGAGTGATTAAAACGTATTTCACTGAGCCTACTATCAGTAGGGACACTAAAAAGACATTAGTGATGAGTACCAGGCTGTGTTTCCCGGTGGCTGTACTGTTTTGGAGAAAAGCCGGTGTTCCCACCTGGTCTTCAGTATGATACTATAATCTGTAGTTTTGTCTACTGTACAGAGCTGTAACCTGTATCGGTGTTCCTGTTTCAGGGACCAATGACAAGGCGGGAGGGCCACATTACCTGCTGAAGTTCACCTCCCCACAGTCCATCAAAACCACCAATACCCCCCAGACCGCGTGGTCATATGAATATATGCACGAGGAGGCGTAGAGGACGGTCATACTACCTCAAGTCCAGTGACAACGGAACTGACTAAAGAACAATTTTACTATGATACAGGAGTTGGGGTTTCTCTGTTGTGAGATCAGCATGTAGAAGCTGGGATTGGTAGCAAATGGAATAGCTGTTCCAAACTAGATTGAGTTGCCTACAGAGCAGAAGGTAGGAGATCAGAAAGCTGTAGCTTACAAGAAGCCCTGTATTGGTCATTTATGGTTGTGTGTTCTGTGATCAAACCAAAGTAGTGCGCTTACACAGTAGGGCATCCTCTAAGTGTAGTGTCCATCTGAAGGTGCCATATGTTATAGTATATAGCTGTAATGAATTCGTACCAATATCCCTGTACAGGTATGGCCCATCTTCATTCATCACGTGTAATGTTGTGTACAGTCAATACTTTCACTCGCCAGCTACCCATGATTACAGCTGGGCCCGACCTGCGTATATTAGGTCAAACTTTTAACCAATCAAATTTGTGCCTTCGCGAGGTTTACCGCAACCGGAGCTTCCCGAAGGCAAGGCTAGGTAGTCACCAACTGAAGCCGAGCTTCTAAGCATTTCAGCATGACCTATATACACACTAACAAGCCAGCTGAAACCACGGGTTGGTGGGAAGAGAGGGTCGATTGCACCGAGCAACTCGTGATGAACGACGATGATATGGCCCAGTGTCGGCTGTTGTACTCGGACCATAGATGTGTTATTACATGTATACTAGCTGGACAGTATTCACCGGCCACGGGGTTCAGTGGCTAAATAGCTTGACAATATTCCATTACTTTTGTGATATATAACAATACGCTGTGTACTTAGTAGTAGTTGTATTACTCTGATCATGCACCAGGGCCTGTAGTTGCAGTCAATCTCTGAGCCTTTGAACAAGTATGCTCTACATATCCGTTGCGTATTGAATCAAGAAACCACGAGGAGTGCTAGTAGCCTGCTGAACACATGTTATTTTGGATCATGAAACAATGATTCTATTTGTTATTTGATTTATAATTTGCCAGATTTTAACACAGGATCTTGGACCCCACTTGAAATATCCTTCAGTGGAAATAGAGGTGTCCGAGAGTAACTGAAATATAGTCTGATTTACTCTTTAAGTTCCAGTATTTTGTCATACTTTCTGGTATGCATTAATATGTTTTCTTCAGTAGAAAATTTTATGGTACTATTATAGAGTGATATGCTGCTTTTACGTTAATGCTAGGCAAAGAGTTTTTCTTTTGTTTTAGTTTTTACTCTGTCTTTTGTGATGTTAGAATTAGATGCTAAATATCCCAGTGAGTTTTTAAGAATTTTGTGATCGATTTTTTTAAACAAAATTGTTGATTCTTGTCTTTTGTTATATGCATCAAGTCCAAAGGTATAACATTTTTTGCCATACTGTTCTGTTCTTGTTTGTTTTTTTGCTTCTGCGTTGTACGTATGACTACCATGTGACTGTATGAAATGCCTTCTTAGCCTGAGCAATACTTTGTTTTACCTGTATAGTGCTAAACGTTGCCCTGCAGTCATGAGTTACAGCAATAAGATGTATAATTCTCAGATCAGTCATTAATGGCAATAGTTGGTGTAATTAAAGATACTCATCAAGTAATTACAAATTACTCAATACACAGTGAGCACGAACAAGTATTGCTTCACTTGAGTCATGATGCATTATTGTGCGTATTTGTTGATGAACTCTCGTTATATTAAAGTTAGCATTATTATTCCCGACACGGGTACATTACTAATATGTGTCACTGATCTGTTTACAATAGTTGTATTTACAGTCTGATTACTTTGTTTATTTTGCATCCAGTAATACACAGGATTTATGTCTTGTTTGCCGAACTTTACACAGCTTGCAGAGTGGCCTATTGAATGCCGTCTGCATGTGATCAAATGTTATGTCAAGCCCTTCCATGTGCTGCATATAACCTTGTGGGTATTTCCTTATACTCTTTGCTGGTACATATATTTACTGTGCTTGTACAGCTTAGCATGTGCTATAACTTAAAAGCAAACCACAAAAATCTGATCAAGCCGTTTTCTTTCCTATGTTGTCAATATGCTTGCCCCTGAGAACTTTGTTTCCTGGGCGCACCATTGTGAAACTGGTTACATGAATTAATTCCATGTACAATTAGGGTAAATCTGTTGTATATACTCATCTGTAGCAATCTGAAAATCCACCTGTGAGATTTCTGCCTTCTGCTGTATTATATTCTGCATTAAGTTCTGTTATATAATTATATTATATTTGTGGCAAATGCAGATACAATTTGGTAGTAGGGCTTGCCACTTTGGATATATTTGATAAATTTGTACAGTGCAATTAAGATTCTGGGGTAGAAAACTACGTTTTGTAAGTGAATGGTTGCGGAACATCAAACTTTCTACTACCAAGCTATATATCTATATCCTGTAGATACTTTCAGGATTTGTATTTTGGATCGTCACCGAACGCACAGCATTAGTTAAGGCGCTGGTTAGCATGTCGGCTTTACGGGTTGAAATAGACGCGACGCTGAATTGTCGGCTGTATAAACGTGGACTGTTTTGAGTGCTGTCCGTTTTCCCAGTTTTATGATGGCACAGCAGTGGCATGGCTTACGGTGAACCGGATATACTAGGTTTATTCCTGCTGGTAATATACAAAAGATCACGTGTATATAACACCTGCTTATAAAGACCAGATTTTGCAGTTCTTCAGAGTTACACTTTCCATGTTATTAAACCTGTATATAAAGACCACCTGTGTATAAGGACCACACTTTTGTTGGTCCCTGGGGTGGTCTTTATTTAGAGTCATCACTGTAACCATGTCACATTAGGCTTTGATCCTTTGCGAGTATCTATTTGAGGTGGGTCCAATTGGAATCTGAACTCGGTCAACCCGGGACCTTGATCCTTGTATTGCTGCGGTTTGTTTAATATATCATTTTGTGGGGCATTTTAGGGGCATTAGGTTGAAAAATTATGTTGACCTTCTCTGCAAGAAATTCCAAGAGTATTGTATTTTTCAATAAGATATTTAGTATTAATTCGCTATTATATCATATACATTTACTGGTTGTAATAAATATAATGCGTTTCAAATATGATGTGCAGTAGTCCTCTTATAGGGACAGCCCTTCTGTCAAACAATTCTGTCATTAGAGGTGTCCTTTGGTGAGAGGGAGCATTACATGCATTCTCAGTACTTTTGGCAAGAATTTGGCCTTAGAGGAGTCCTTTCTAGGGAGTATCCTCTAAGAGAGGGACCACTGTACCGGTATGCTGTAAGTGATAAATGGCGACTGATGTTTATTCGGATCTACAATTTTCAGTTTAATATGCAGCAGGCATAGTTTGGGTTTATATAAAAAAAAGTCGCAGTATATTTAATCACGACTCTGAGCATGCATGCACTTCTTTACTCTTCTTACTTAAAACTCCACGCTTTTTCTGCATAGCATCTCAATTTACCTGTACATTGCCTTAAGTTTTAGTATGCTAAGCCTGTATGTCTTCAGATATCTTGGATATGATTTTGTGGTCAACCATAGTAAATTTTCCCATGAAGTGTTGTCTTCAATAGAGAATATCTGCGTTGGCTCTCCATGTTTTTGTCATGTTAAAAAAGAGTTGAACCCGTCCGATTGATTGATTTCTCAACTGCTTCAATATTTGTCTTGACAACAGGTGGACATTATCCTAATGGGTAGTAAGTCGAGGAGTACATGTACTATGCAGTCTTTTGATCACATCTCAGTAATATTGTACAAAAATTTGATACTACAAGTTCACAGGGATTTAGGTTATATGTGTGAATCATGTAAGGAAATATGCTCAGCAATGAAAGGTTCTGATGGACGGATTGTGGCCATTTAGTGGTACGTGATTCGTAGCCAAACTTGTATGGATCACATTGCCAGAGTATGTGTATACCAGTAGCCCCTGATATAGGGTTAGCCTTAATCAATACTGTATATGATTATCCGTTTATTATTCTATGTTATATGTACATGTATATCTCAAGTACTATGTACTTGTACGGGAGTCATTGCGCCTCTATAATCCTGTTGATGTGAAAGATTTTATGGGTGAATCACTCTGTGAAATAAAACTCGGATAACACATTATTACATCGTGGTTGTGGTATTAATTATAGCAGATGACAATGTGATGCAAACAGTGTATGGGAATATGCTGGAAAATGTACTAGGTCTCAGTCAACAAAACAACTTCAGTCTTCGACTTTTTATTTTCACTATTATCGAAGGAATAGGTAAACAATTAACAATTGGAAGGGGGGGGGGCATGGCGAACACGACTCAAAGATACCTGGATTGACAAAATTGCAGTCAGATCCAGACAGGAGCCCAGGATTGAGATCTGGTCATTCACACAGGACAACAAATCCAGAAGCTTCCCCACACCCTAGTGTCCCACTGTATCCAGACCAGGATTGGTAAAGAACACAATCCAGAAACCGAGTCCTGGAAACCACTTACTGTAAACCGATTATCTCCCAAAATGCCTTATAAAGTTCATGGCTGATCAGAGGGATGACAACTAATTACCAGGGGTATTACATGACAACTTTTGGATGGAAAAGACGTTGCCAGTGTGATGGAAAAGAATGTTGGCAAGGTGATTACTGAAATATTGGGTGGAAGAGTCAATGTTGCCAAATTGATTACTGAAATTTTTGGTAGATAAAATTACATTGGCAGGGAAGTATTGCAAATTTTTGAGTGGAAAAGCCAATGCTGCCAAGGGAGTTCACTGAATTTTTGGTGTGAAAAAGAGTGTTGGTAACTGGATTACAGATAAGGTCACAAAAGTTCGGGATGCTAACTCCAAGGTGCGATACATGTAGTGTATTTTAAATTATGATAGTAATCACTTCAGTTTATATACCAGTTCGTTTCTTGTCCTCAACCAGCATGACCAGTCACCAAGCGAAAGCTTTCATATGAAAAATGCAGGATCTGATATTGTCAGAAAAACTCCAAATTTCCTCTGCTACCACTTTCATTTTCTTGTGAACAAATTTTTCACGGTGCTGAATCTGCCGATATGTAAATATATACTATTATATACAAGCATTTACTTGTGTCAAATCCCAAACCAGTCACACTTTGGCTTTGTCGACTCAGAATACACCTGCCTGTGTTTCACCATTTAACACGCTTTCTGTTTCACCATTTAACACTTTCATCAAGACATTTTTTTGCAAGTAGGCAACCTTTTCTTGTTTTGTCATGGTAACTATGGTAACAAAATGTAACATCACTGTCAGCTGATACAACTGTGACCAATCACATTCAATTATAATGTTTGAATCGGGGTAAAAGTATAGAAAATACAAATAACAACAGTATAAAAAATAGGCACACAAGAAGAAAAAAAAATATCACAAAAAAGTGCAGATACACAAACAAGATACAATAATCATTGACAAAAAAGTGAGAAAAAATTAACAAGGGTAGTTTATACCACTATGCCATGGTAATTAACATACAAAGCTGATAATTATTAAGACAAAGAGATAAATCTCTCTCACCCTTCACTACTCGCTACTAACCATGAGAAAATGGTAAACACTTAACTGTGTGAACAAGTAGAATTTGAAAATATACTACTCTTGTAATTTCAACCATAATTCCTATATACAGTGAAGCGAGCTCCCCTTGTTCACTACCAGTACTGCTCCATTCCAGTACCTTGAGTAGGGAAATAAATATTTCAATGTCGTTAACTGGAGCATTTGTTATCATGAGCAAGTCACACATTTAAACACCAAGAAAAGCTATGCATAATAAGGTATTGTCAAAAGATATACCAAGCTGAGATGACTAAACGCCACGTATACCCAGTCCTGCCATCCTGCCATTTCCAACCTCATATTATAATTAGATCTTTCAGCTAATGGAGGTAATTTACCGGTAGTAGTGTTTATCAATTAATACAATGAAGAACTAGAAATAATTAGTAATTATTCACAATGAATATCATTTTTACTACAGAGACGTAATGCAAGAAACTGTACACTGTCACTGAATCAGGTGTTTTTACTCGGTACACATGCACTTGAAAAAAGTGAAGAATAAGTACACATGCACTTAAAGATGCATATCTAAGGAGAACAAGAACACCAATCTATTTTCGGCACCAGTCCGATTTTTATAATGCCCTTCTATGTTAAATAACCCTAGGGTGTAGCTAGAGTATTGGAAACAGGTCAACTAGGTCCAGAGGAAACGAAGCTCAGAAACACTCTTTTTGTTCTTTTTAATTGCATAACAACAAGAATAATTCACAAAGTTGATCAAGTCCTGGACTGCTGCTGCTACTGCATTGATAGTGCATGTTAAGTAAAAGTCCCCAAAGGTAGAGACTACATGTAGTTAGGGTATAAAAAGAAAGAGGAAGGGGCTACTGTAAGAGCCTCACTGCATAGAGGGAGTGGGGGGTAGACAAGAAGAAAGGCCTTCAAAATAGACCACAATTGTACCATACAGGGAAACGTATGCAATGAGTACACTCATTCCTACATTAACTATCTACACTGGTACTAATTATGTGTAATGTGAGATTACTGGTCTCTGCACCACACTCGCAGTATGCCAGTCTGGCATCTCTACATGGCATTGAGGAAACCAGCAAATAAATATGTACAGGCCAGTTTCTCTTTTTGTCGCATATTTTATACTTAACAGCCGCTTTCCAATACAGTTTATGCTGCATTTTTTAGTTCCAATTGCATCCAATTTAAATGACGTCTTATCTAAGCAAGTAACTAAGGAACCATGCTGTACAGGACGACAGAAAATGCTACAGAGTACAAGTTCTACTTGGTGACGCCTGCAGAGCAATGAGAGAGAGAGAGAGAGAAATTGAACACTGCCTAGTAACCATACTATGTTGATGTCACCAGGGCCCGGCAACCGTTAACAATACCAGTGCCCAGTAACCAATCACACGCAATCTTCACTCGGGGTAAAAATACAGTAGAATACAGCCGACCTGAGCCAAGTGGTTGACTCATTCAAGTACAGAGAGACAGAAAGAAGGGTACGGTTGAGCAAGGTTCTGACAAAGAACGCAGACGGGAAATCACAGAGTGTTGGAGGGTACGGCTACGTACGTTACATTGGAGGGTATGTGGCAGGCAGAACGATAACAAGAGAGATGGGAATACCATGTAGCTTCAGGCAGCAATAAGCGGGAGAAGATATTATCGCTGCCATTGGCCATCTATACATAGCATGTAATGCAATACAAAAAAAAAAACATTTTACATGATCGCAAATTCTCAAGAAACCAACTAAGTCTGATAAGTCCCACTACCTGACTGAATGCTGCAAAAAAAAACAAAACAAATGTTAAAACATTAATTCAATAAGCATATAATTTGTAACGCCATAAATACAGAAAGCATTATATTATATACACAATAGAACTGTCTTGAGAAGAAAAAATACATACTTAACATCCACAAATCCTACAGATATACAACTGAAGCCTTTGTACTGCTCAAAGTCTGGAGTTCAAAACTAGGTTGACACGAATAACAACGGGGGGAGGGGGAGGGGGAGGAGGAAAATATTTACAAAGAGGATGAAGAATGTATAAACAACTTGGAAAAGTAGCCGAGAAAGAAAAATATATGTGTATATATACTGTCATGGTATATACAGCTTGCGTTGCCACTATACATATATACAGGTACTGGTAGAGATAGACCATTGCCAATAGCTACATATTTCCCCATTTTACCTGAAATCTCTCCATAACAGTGTATTATACACACAGCGGCCCTGAACAACAACCAAACAGCCTTCATTTAGTCAACTCCTTAGTCATCACACTCAGGTAGAGTAACTCATCACTGATATACAACGGCGACTCAGATCTATTAAATATGAATTAAACCGTTGTAAGCATGGTAACAAGTATATATAGAAGCCCATACTAGGCACAAAACAGACAAGGGTTTCTGAATCTTGAAAAGCTATAGAAAGGGCTTTTAATACATCAGAGTTTGATTTGTTTTAGGAGCTGGCTATTCCTTACAAGTGTGATAGACCTACACTGCAGCCATGGCAATACCACACATGAGGGAATATTAACTAGTATTCCTGAGGTTAAACCTACTCAAAGCCACGAGTTGACATCCAGGCACACACTAGCCCAGCTACTAGTGGATGGATGACCCTCAAGGAGAACCAAGCTGCTGTAGTCAAACTGACACTATATGGTCCCCACATAAGGACAGTTTATACCCCTTCTATATATTCTAAGTTCCAATATTAACGACCAAAGATCTAGCAATACAGACATCATGGCTATCTGAGTGTTCTTCCCTAATCGCCTGACCTATGATCCCTAATTAGAAATTTGATGCAGACATAGCTAGATCAGAGATGGATGGAATAAAGTCATGAGCGCAGAACAAATATGGCTAACCCGTGAATATTCATGACAGATTTGAGGCCAACTCATGAATATTCATATCACTAGCCGATCACATCATATCACAATTATATTTCTGCAGTGAGTACTTGAATTCATCTTGATTTCTGCTAACACTTCAATATATGTATGTACACTGTTATTACGCTCAAGCTTGGCTGCAATTTCACAGTCTAAGTCATCGAACCCGTATTCCCTGGGTTTTCCCACAATGCCCCGGTTGGCACCCTATTACAATGTTGACACACAACGCTTAAAACAGCGTGTGACAAAATGATGTGACCAACCGAAATTCTCAATTTATTTCAGACAGCCGAGTACTGTATTACCGGTCTGATTAATAAACACTTAATATCCAAAGCCATGCGGTTTGGAACATAACCCAACATTATTCTTCACTTGGATGTATTGTACGTTTTATAGGTGTATATATGTACAAATGATCCAAGTGACCCAGTGTATGAGCCACATACACACAGGGGTCTGTCCAAACACTGCTCTTTTAGCTCTATCCAGGCAGACCTGCCCTACTTCTATACATGTGGCACAGACATCTTGATAGCATGTCCCACAGTTGAAACGTAACAATTTTGGCAGTATTATAGCCACACACATTGAGCTTGACCTTTCAATGCATTAGCCTCTTCCAAGTTGCAGTAGTCGTCCTCTAATAAGGACACCCTATTTGCTAAGAACTAGTGGCCACAGTAGAGAGGTGGCCTTTGGCAATAGGGAGATGCGAATGGATTTAGCAGCGCCAAAAATTTTTGGAGCGGACAATAACAGAGGGACCACTGCACTGGTAATATAACATTCTGTTATCCTAAACCAGTTTTATGCATGTCACATGTTCATGGCCAAATATAGATCACGAGAAAGAGAAAATAATTTAATTAATATCATGTACAATGACTGTACTTGGCAGTAACACGGTTACATAAGTCACAGTATTGACTGCCGTCTGAGCAAATACGATAAATACAATAATAAATACACGTCATTTGTCTACTGTTGTTACACGGTCTGCTTTAATTCACAACTGATCCAATGTCAAGAAGCGACCTTGTGACCTCTGGCCAAGTAACAACCCTACCCCTATAATCATGCCAGCTATGCATATCATTAGGCAGGACCAGTGTTCAATACAGGATCATACGAGCAGAAGTCTTTCCTAATGCTTATGTCACTGTTACCGAGCAAAGCATGAACCATGATCCTGGTGATCCAGACACTGATCCATATGCTGATACAGGGCTGATCCAGGCCTTGATCCAGAGGTTAATCCAGATACTGACTCAGATCCTGATCCATGTATTGATCCAGATGCTGATCCAGACGTTGGTCCATGTACTGATGCAGCTGCTGATGCAAAAATCCTCGAGGCTCTGACAAGCGAGTCCAAAAATTCCCTGCTGGCAGGGGGAAGTATAGCGACAGGGGCTGAGTTGCCATGGCAACCACTGCTGGCATCGCTGCTGCTGTTACTGTTGCTTCCTTGAGGAATTTGAAGTACCAGCTGATGACTCAGTGTCACATGTATTGCTTTTGCTGCTGCTGTTGTTGTTGCTGTTATTGTTGTTGTTGTTTGCATTATCAGCAGAAGAAGCTGGGGCTGGGTTTTCGGATACGTTTGTTTCCGAACTGAAAGAAAGAGCAGAGATAGGAGATGTTACATCACACAGCGGAACGTCGCTCAGAATGTAATGAAATATCCCTCTAGTCATGATAGCACCAAACCCATCTGGTTTCAGCAGGCTCATACATGTGTCAATAACTGTTAGTTTTGAGATAAGAAAATTAGAAATCTCATGGATATTCATCAACCCTGAGTGATCTGTTATATCTACTAGAGACTGGCAAACACCCATAGCTAACAGTAATCAAACAGTTGTAAGTTGCAAGTTGCATGCAGCAAGTGGAAGTGGAAGAAAACAATTGCATGTAACCTGACATTAAGGAGTATGTAAGACCTACTAACACACTCAGGTATCGGCACATAACAGGGCAGGGGGACGGGGTAGGGAGAATGCAGTCAGCCACAGTTACTTCACACAACACTGGGTACAACTGCTTTATAAAGCACACAGCTGGAAGTTAGGGTAGCATTACATCTCTAAAAATACCTTGTTATAGGGATCTATCTGGTTGGCAGAAAAATCTTTGTTCACAAATGGATTAAAGTTCACTAAGAACCTTGAAACTATTGTGACTGGTTAGCCTTGGTAACTACTGTTACTGGTAATAACCTTGACAACTATTGTTACTGGTAATAACCTTGGTAACTATTTCACTGGTAATAACCTTGGTAAATATTGTTACTGGTAATAACCTTGCTAACTATTTTAGCTGGTAATAACCTTGGTAACCATTGCTACTGATAATAACATTCAAGTTGGTAACCATTGTTACTGGTAATAACCTTTGATAACTATTTTTACTGGTAATAACCTTTGTAACTATTGTTACTGGTAATAACTTTGGTAACTACTGTTACTGGTAATAATCTTGGTAATTATTGTTACTGGTAATAACCTAGTTTCATAACAATTTTTCTTTTCTACACTTAAAACCGGTTTTAGAAAGTGACCCCGGATAAATCTTTTACAACAAAGTTTTCTGCTACCACATACAATCAATCCATACTTGGCTACCTCAACATCTGGGATAAAACGTTCTAATTTACTGGTACTAGTATGTCCCAGTTTGCCAACACTGCATGGATTACGGTCAGATTGCAGGAATTACAGTCTAATGGTATTTCTGATAACACAGGTCATTGAGTCAGGTTCTTCAAATGTCTTTAAGTCCAAAATCTGGTTTAAAAGCAAAATTTTCCCAGATGTAATTGTATGTATATCGCCTAAGTAAGTGGCTTGAGCACAAAAATGCCCTTCTATGATTCTTCTACAACAGCCATATCAACCACAGCACACCATATCTAAGATATCAACAATAAATTTTTAAATTATTTCATTTATGAAATTAATGGCTTCTCCAGACAGCAGGAGAGTTGTAGCATGTTATTTAATTCCAAATTTTTTGAATGGCAATATAATTTAACTGATAATCAAACATGATCTTTGGCATTTTTTATTCGCTTCTTAAAAGATATCATAAACAGATACAGGTGGTTTGGATGGAAATATACGTAAGTAGAAAAAATCTTGGATATATTCATATAATAGCCCAGGAGATGTCACCTACATATCTGTAAGAGGACAATAAGCCAATGAGTTTAATAACACCCAACCAGATACAGACACAAGAAATGATCATTTCCTGTTAATGTGTGTGGTAGAATAACAAGAGGCCCAGGGGCCTTGATGCTCTGCTAGGTCACTTCCTAGTTAAAGAATACCAGAAATGTAAACACTTAGGACTACGATAGCCATTTCTGTGATACAACATATACAAGGTCGGTGAAAATGAGAAATGCACCGAATGACCCCAAACTGAACTTGAAGACTTTTTAGTCAAAAGTA
>JAAUYG010270541.1_pt1 | contig 12522 bp, 11 predicted proteins | sample 7278091 | NCBI WGS metagenome assembly JAAUYG01 (sample SAMN14350201, study PRJNA611818) | marine sediment metagenome | isolation source: surface marine sediment (0.6m) | place: French Polynesia: Moorea | collected 2018-08
GGCCGATCCACCGCGGGGCCAACAAGCAAGACAACAGAGATAATACTTGTTTGCACGGTCACAAAGATTAATTTAAGATGAAGTTTTTTGACACATTAAACATTTTTTTGGTGGCCAATCCATGAAGAAGTTGGCAAAATCCACGGAAAAAGGAACTCCCACTCGTGTGTCTATACAAAGCGAAAAAAACGTGCCAAAGATCAACGCGCAGCATCTACACCAGAAGTATCAGATCAAACTTCAGAAGAAAGACTCCACAGAGTTCTATTTCAATGGAATACGTTTGCGCGATTGTCCATGCAATATCTGTTGGCCAGGGGCAGTGATTTGTTGAAAACAAAGAGAAATGTCTGAACTGAAGTGATGGTAATGCGAGAGAAACATTTCACAAGTGAACCACGGTTCAATGAGTGCTGTAATACGATTTCCTTTGTGGCTCTGCTCCACTTTGAACTAGGCGAGAACCGTAACTTGCCACGCAAGTTTCACTGATATGAAAGTGTTGCCCAAGGCAGCAGAATACACCCAGGCACCAACAACTGCACTTCGCATACAAAAATACTGAATGACTGCAATTTGTTCTCAAATCAGAAAGCTGCGACGTCACAGTATCACGACGTTGTCAGGTGGTGTTTGACTCTCATTCCCCATCCCCACCAAACTTTTGATCCTGCTTGTGTTTTCCCAAAGTTGTAAGCGTCAATTTCTGGATTGTGTCATGGCAGAGCACTTGGTCGTTTTGCAAGGAAAGGACTGAATCAATTTGGAATTACGGCCTCAAAATCAGACTGAAGATCCGAATTTGCTGTCATTGCGCGACAGACGCTGTTCGCCGCCTGGTTACACCGCCACCACACGGTGCAAAAGGATCCATAACACTGAATTACCGTAGAATTCTCTCCAAATTGGTTCTAATGTGGTCCTTTTTGAAGCGTGACGCCAACGTCTCTCAACTTTTGACACGAAAAAAAAAGTTCCTTACCGTTTTTCGTTGCCGTATGATTTCTGAGCAACTTTGGCATGAAGAATGACTAGCACCTGGTCTCCTCGGTCTCGCAGGTACTTCCTCATTGCTTCTCTGCAAAGAATACACACATCATGACAACATTTTGTGGGTGCAACCTTTTAGCGCACGTCTAGCTTGTTGAACACTGGGAGATAAAAGGAAGAACAGCCACGGACTTGTCGCAATGTCGCATCCGTCGAAAAAAGAAATCCCAAAAGAAAGTAAAATTTCTCAGGAATAATCCTGCAAGTACTGAGCAGTGCAGATGTTTTCCGACTCACTGCTCTCAAATGGAAAGTAACCAACAAGTTTTGTCAGAAAAATACCCCAAAAAGATCCCTTTTGCCAATGCGCTCAAAACACAAGTCCTTTCTGTCCTATTTTTGACAGAATGATGTTTGATCAGATGTCTTTTCAAGTCGAATGTCCAGTTTATCCAGCCGACACCAGATGGAAAGTCCAGCAAGACCAGAATTAAAACACAATGGTCTCATTTACCTGGTCAATCGGGAGCTCTGTCGCCTCCGAGCAAATTCAAAGGCCCATGCTCCAAACATGGTCCTTGTCTCAGGACAAACTGTCAACAAGTTACTTGTCACCCGAAGTTGCCGGAAGAAGTGAGGAAAGCTTTCCTCACACCTTATTGAGCAGTCGGGTGTGAGTGACAGCTGTTTTAATTATGATTATTTGGTATTGAACACGGATGGAGGGGGTTGGAGGAAGGGAGGTTGAGGAGGCCAGAAGGGTGAGCAACATCTGAAGTCTTGTGTCCCTGTTTGTCAGGCGCACCAGCAGATAGGATTTCAATCTCTGATCAATCCTGCATCAAAAAGCTAAGCTGCTCCCGGAAAGGCGAAAAAAGACCGCACAAGGCAGCTTTTTGCCTCTGGTAGGTCGGGAGGAGGGGCGTCAAAAAAACGTGGCCTTGGTCGATGGCACTGTTGGCTTGGGGTATTATGAACACCTGATCAGTTTGGGATATTTACCTTGCTCTTCTCTTCAATTGATGAAGGTGTTCGTATGGATTGTGCAATGATACGCTTGCCTACGCTACTTGTACAGCATCATAGAATTCACGTTTCTACTCCAAACTCACACCAACTATCGACTGAAACCACCACAAAGTGCTCGATCGGGTTTCACTGGATCCATGACTCCCTTTCAAGCCGCGTCTGCCTTTGACTTTTTCCTTAAACAGGGAACCCCGGCCAAGACAGCATCTCAGCTTTCTCCAGGCTCCTCGTTTCCTGCACCAACCTGTTCGCTGGCCTAGGGCCGATGAGCTTTCCTACTTGTCTTAGCCTCTTTTTGCCGTTTGCTTGAAACTGCTGTATTAATTTTCCACAGCTGTCAATACTTTTGTAAGTTGCATGAGGCATTGACATTGGTTTAGTTTTGAACATCTCCACGGCACACAAGGGGTTTGCAAAAAGACAGTGGCCAGATCGATACGCGCCTGAGCGCCTTTGTGAGGGGTATCAAGTAATACCTATTCACATTAGCTCTTCTTTGTGTAAATACTGAACGCCGATAATCTGTTCTTTCATTAGTTTACCTTTGCGCAGATTCAACAGAAGTGCTTGACGTTTTAAAGAAGCGCAACTTTACTCCTGAGACTTTGAAGCTGTCAATTCGCACAGCTGCGGTTCGTGCTTCAAAATGTACCCCTCCCTTAAATCCATACGACAACATCAAACAGAATCGATGCTTCCTGCAAGACTTGTTTTACCCAAAACACCCGGTCCAATCACTTATAAATTTGTCGATATCTCAATCAAGGCTCGGCAGGAATGCCTTAAAAAGTCAAAAAGAAGAAAGCTACCACTCACCGTGTTAATCTTTGATCTTGTTTCTCCAGGTATTGACTGAAAAAGGCAAGAAACGAAGAGTATCAGAAGCAACCTATTCTTTACAAGATGCAGAAATAATATGTTCAAAGGATGTTTAATAAAGTCAAAGGAACGTTTTACAGAACTTTTCCATCAATATTTCCCTTGTGATTAGGCTTTGCATCAGCAGCTTTGATCTGCGAGCCCCCTTTTACCTCAGCTGCATTTGCCGCCCTTGAACAACATCACTTTTTTTGCTAGTTAAAAACAAGCACAAGTGTAATCAGGTACAGAAAGTTTGCGCGACACTTGTCAAATCATTATTTCATATTCTTTTGTCTTGTTTTCCTGTTGCAGACCACAAATTTGGACGTCTTCAGGAAAAATACAAATTTCTTTCTTGTGGAAATGAATCCTGCTTTCATTGTAGCTGGCCAACTTCGATGAAACAAACCTGGGGAAATTGGACTGTCCAAACCGGCAACTACCGGTACTTGTGTGGAACAGAGGCAATGGATGCTGCTGTTCGGTTGCAGACAAAGTACCCGAAGTGTCATTCAAGCTGGAGCGATACGAGCTGTCCATCTCGGCGTGGCTGTGACCACACGGCGCCGCCATGCCCGACAAGCCGAAAGAACTCGACCCATGCGAGTGACTCGCAACGTGATCAGACGGAACGCCATTTCCACTCTGACCCCAGACAAATTCAAACGGCGCAGCATCACAACTGCGCTGTTGCCATGAATTTACTAATGTTCCATTTTCCATGTTGTCGCAACAAGGAAATCCGTGATCACATTGAGTCCAGTACGGTTCACTTCTTGCTTGTGGCTGAGCAAAATCCATCTTTCTCGCTGTGACCAAGTTCTATCACTGGGAGTTGGTGGGTAAGAACGGCAAATCAAATTGTTCTGCTTTTTATGACAGCCAAATCAAATGTGAATTTTGAGGAAAAAGTTTCTACAACTGTGTCAACAAATTTTGCGGAGTTCTTAACTTTCGACCGGTGGATTCCAAAAGTGTGAAATGCGAAGATTTCGTGCAAATCCAATGGGAAACTCGGCAACATTAAATTTCCACTGTGTGATTGTTTTCACTCTGAATGGTCTTTGACAATCTTGGACAATAAAATTTCTTCTGATCTTGTCTGGTCTGTTTTTGCAACAGCATCTTTCATCTTTTCAGGTGACACCACTACCAAATGGGACAATGTCGTTTAGTGCCCAATTTTCCTTTTAACGAAGCCAACAAATCGAGTAAATTTACTTTTCTGCCAATTGACACAACTCCTTGAAGAAAATATTTTCAACACCTAACGGACCATAAGATTCCACATTTGAAGATAGTTCGCTGAAGTGTTGAGCTCCACGACAAATAGATACGCACCCATTGTTGAGATGTGTGTGGTCGGGCCGGTGGTCTGTTAAGTCTGCAGGATGCCGTGTGTTGGGTGGGGACGGAGAGGGGCTCGGTGGAGTCGCCATAGACGATGCCATGGTGCTGATGCTGAGTGGGCTTTGTGATGGCATGCTAACCATTGGGTGCTGGTGCCGGTGGTCACCATTTGTCTTGTCCGGTGGGGTAAGGGTGCCCGCGATGATATGTGAACTGGGATCTGAAAAACAAATTGTGTCTACGTTGAGCACACATCTCCCAGAGAGAGCTATTCACATCGCGAAGGCGCCTGCTGTGTTGATCCGGTGGTTTCCTGCGACAGGTAGACTGCAATAGATCTGCAAAGAAAAATAGTTCTGTTTTCGCCCCTGTCAAAAGAGCCGCCACAGTCTTACCTTTTGTGTGCTGCAAGGACACTGCTGCTTTTATTGTCGAGGAAAGAACAAGAAACACTTACACGACGGGGATGAGTAACCCTGCCAAGGATAGTCGGCAGAAACCAAATTGTCACTGCTGGAACCTTCAGTCTGTTCCTGCACATATTTCATCGCTTCCTGGAAAATCTGTTCCCCGGATAGAGTGGACGCGCTGCTGTGTATTGCCTGGCTGACCTCGCCGCCGTAATACTGTTCTCCAGCAGAATCGGTTCCTGCCATACAGCGCTCGAGGGAAGTATCGCTAAACCCATCCAAGAGCGGTGCATTTGGGTAGCACGAGTAAGGACCTGTCTCGCCTGTGTTCAGATCTATTGAGCGATTAACGAAACAGCCTTCACTTTCAACATCCATCATGACGCCCAGGTATTGGTTGGTCTGTTTTCTTGTGCACTCGTTTTTCGCCCGAAGTAAGGCCCTCGTCTCAGAAACAAAAAAAACCAGGTCCTGGTGTGTGAAACTTTTGAATGATATCAAACTGTCAGGAAAACTGAATGCAATTCTTCGTTTCTCAAGTGCGCCAGTAATCAGACCAGTACGTATGTCTGTTACTGCCAGTGCGCCAGCAGTCGTCGGAATTGTGCTTGATTTCGCGTGAGGACAATAATTTGCCAACTTCCAGAAAGCAGACGAGACATCCCTAAATTGGGGAGTGCACATTACATTGCAGTTTTAACTCATTCAAAATGGTGGAAATCTTTGTTTTCTCCCATTTTTTTGGACATGGCTTTGTATTTCTTGCCTGTTGTTTGCGGAGCTGTGTTAATCAAGATTTTGCGGTGCCTATCAGTTCTTATCATCCCTGTTGACCACGCGTCAGGTGTGATCCTCTGATAAGTGCCACAATATTCCCACCATTAATTGCTGTAAAATTTTTGTTCCCATATCGGAAGCACAGTGCTCAGGTAAAATTGGTTTCTTTCTTCCAACTCAACGTGTCGTCACACTTTTCGAGGTTGTGTGTCGTCGTGGTAGAAGTGTTCATTGACCAGAAGGTACAACTTTATAAAGTCATACCGGTGTGTCCCCGAGGTTTGCTGTTTTGTTTCCCTCCGCCTCAGCACAAAATCCGAACAGCTGATCCACGATATTCAATTCGTCTTCAAAACACGAGCCCCTCGTTTTCGAATCACTGGGAAGATCGTCCGGGGAATTTCAGTCCGGTGAACTGGACTCCAGGTGGGTCGATACGCTCACATCTACTCTTGAAGAGCCTTCGAGTATTGATACCTTTGAGTACCGGAGGAAGCATTGAATTAAGTACTGCAGTCAAAATGCGCCATCCCAACTCCTGGAAAAGACTTCAAAAATCCGATGAACCAAGATCCACAAAAACTGCCAAGCCGCCTTCTCCACCAAAACTGCCATCTTCTGCTGGGAGAGTTATGGTCAAACAAGGGACACGCAGTTTTTGTCTCAAATAGGAGTGGCGAAATTTCTAACTTCAGTTTTCGTCAGGTGCTGCAGGACTCACCCACCAAATAAAAGTGTTTGAGAACACTCCCAGTGAAAAAATCTTTTTGCCCACCTCTCTGTACAACGAAGTCAAAACTTTTCAACTTTGAGTTTTTGTTGGTTGAAGAAGTTGCTGCTCTTGGGGACATCCACGGACAAATGAAATCTAAAATACAGGAGGAGGAATAAAACTAGTTTTTGCATCGGGCGTTTGTACAGGCAATTGACAGAGGGGGCTGCTCTGTCCCAGCCCAGGACGGAACTTTGTCCTCAGCCTGGGAAGGATGAGGCCGTTACGCCAGTGCCGACCGTCACGATTTTGCGATTTCACTCGCATCTGTGTTACTTTGTTCAGGGAACAAAAACTTGTTACTTCGCTGCCTTTGAAAAAGGCGCGAAGTAGTATTGGAACAGACCGTAGTTCAGGGGTCGACGAGGCCTGTGCTTCACCCCCTCCCCCAACACCAGTCAAGTCTCAAGTCAAGATGTTACCCCCCTGGGGAAATGTCACCCCCCCCATGGATGTTGTCCCCCCGTACTGACATGCCACCCCCATGGGGATATCACCCCACCACGGTGCACGGCGACGGTGGCAGCGAAGTACCTTGGCCTTTGGCGCCAAATCTCTAGTTCTTGTTTTTAGGGTTCTGAAGACCTTGGTCTTTCTCGACGTAAACGCGGCAAAATAGAAAGGTTTGGTGGTGGAACCAAAAAGCTTCTCTTGCAGCTGGTTTCATTTGGGGTGCGTACGGCGAAAAAAGTCGTGATTGTTTTTTTTTTTTCTTCGGAACAGATCTGAGTCGAACAAAAGGAATTTCTTCAGCATGGCAAAGGCTACTCTCATTACATTCGAATTATGTATCAGTCGATAGTTTCTCTCTCTTAAACTGCGGCTCCTTTCTCAGGCAATGGCCTTCTGATAATCAATGATATTAACTGAATCTCTGTCTCCCATTTCCCAATATCAGGCATTTTTCCATTTTCATTCCACGTAATGAATAGTACACACGAGATTTCTCAATAACCTGGAGAATAAATGCATACTTCACTGCGTTGTGTTGTTCTTCTTCCAATGAAATAAAGCTTCCTAATTAAGCCCCGTAAGATTTTGCGATGATACGTGCGTGGTTGGTAAAAATACACATTTACGACATCTAAATTGAACACCAACACTTGGAAGTACCAAAACAGAGGACAGTCCTTTTTGCAGAACACTGCATGCAATTTACATTCCAAAATTTTCGTGGAAAATGGCCTGCTGGCATGAAGTTTTTGAAAACTCAGACTGACAACAAGGAAGACATCAGTGAAGGCATGCAACAAACGTGGTAAATTACCGGCAAAGAAGTGCGCAGCGAAATCCTGAAAGCTACGGTCGGCATTGTGCGGAATGTGTCGGTAATGGTGATGCGCTGGATAAGCCATCGCGGAATAAAGCAAAGCAAGTTGCCGACAGACGACTCCTGTGTCAAAGCATCCTACTCCATCCACTGCCCGGACACAAATCTTCAATGATTCCGTATCCGTCAATACCCGCCTCCAAATTTATATACATGTAATTAGCATCAGGCCGCGGAGACCTTAAACCTTCTGGATGCTAGATCTGTCATCTCCTTTTGTTCGTTCATATTCCGCAGCACCTGCGGGGACGAGAAAATTCCCACAATAACGATGAAGCCATACAAGGTGCAGGGCCAGTGAAGGAGCTTGCGTTAGAAGCTGGTGGGATAAATGGGCCCAGGGACTGGTATCTTAAAACTGTCCACGGCAGCACATATTACCGTAAATGGTGGTTCTCAGCATTGATCTGCATTATGACAGTCTATTTGCACTGCAGGAACATGTGTTTGGAGACTTTTCCAATAGCTCTGAAGTGAAGCAGGAAGCGCAGAGCAAAACCTGGAAATGCATTCCAGGCAAAGCAGTATCAACTGCTAACCATGCGCACCTTCAAGAACGTGGGATTCCCTGAAACGTACAACGTTTCCACGCACTCCAGTAAGATCGTCTCGTAATCTCGCAAAACAGCTCAATGGAGCAGGAGTTTCAGAACAAATCCTGCTCTAGCGACGAGAATGCCCTTGCAGTGCCAGGACAAACGTGCCTTCAGGGTGGTACACACACTCGCCTGTTTCCCCTTTTTTCGTCGAAATGAGAAAAGCGGAAAAGGAAGAGAGAGAGTTTGTGGACAACAATGAAAACAACAATCCTTGCAGTTTTATACATGTCTTCTTGCTTTATCATGTGGTGCATTTAATTCTTATTTTTGGTCCAATTTGGTACTTTGCACCATTTGTTCAGAACAGAGATTCCACACCGACTGATGGCGCCAGGTCGATACACGCATGCACAAGGTCAAATAAAATTTGTCAAATCCGGTTTTCTGAACGTGTCGCCATGTACAGAATGTGATCCGTCACCAGACATCAGGGGAAAATGCCGTTCAATTCAAGCAAACTCGTCACTTGGAAATCTTATTTACCAACGTGAATAATTCAGATGTACAACAGAAAGGGGAGCTGTTATGAAGAGGATAATTTGGCGATGACAATAGTGGCAGGAGAAGAAAAGATGACACATGATACTGAATACACTGCAGATTCATGGAGCTGCATTTAGTTTCAACTAAATGCTTCACTTTTTTCTGTCTTAGCTGCGGGAAATTCTCATCCAAGTCCCACGAGCTCGCTCAACACCAATCAGGAGGAACTGTGTTTTTAGTTTTGTGACGTCTTGGCCGTTGTGACTACCGTGCTTCAAGATGACAATGACCTCATCACTCATCACCATTCTCTGCCTCACTGTGGACACAGGTCAAAAGCATTCTCCATTTCTGGACAAGTTTCCTTTTCCGTGAGGTTTGGGGTTTGGCATCCTCCCCTTTCTTTTCCTGAACATCACACAAGAAGCTGAGCAACACTGCACGCGCAATTATGATGTAAATAACTGCAAAACCCTAAATAATTCCAGAAAAATAATTGTTGGCGAGATGTAGTCAAGACAACAATTATTTTTCGGACATTATGAAAGGGTTTTGCAGTTATCTATTTTAATCATACCTCCAGCAAAACTTCCAACAGTCATTATTTCAATCCCCACAAGAAATGTGAGCATGCAGTTGTGTGACAGAATGGAATTCTATTGGGCAATGTTTGAATATGCAATGAGCCATGTGAGTGCACTGGACTGGTAATTCTTTGTTTACATTTTCCCTGGCTGATTTTTGGATCTTTGAAGTGTCCAGATCAATTCTGTGGTTTTCTGTATCACTAAAATGAATCTGTTAAGGCATTTAGTGGACTGAAATGACCTTTTTAGAACCATTTCCACTGAAAAGAAGAATTTCTTTGGTTATGGAATGAATTTCTGAACAACTGAGACACCAGAAGGAGGGACAATTCAACCATGACTATAAAAGGCTGGTGTTACCCATACAGAGTAAAGATGCACATGCATATGCAATAGACATGCAGACACATATGCACAACTTGAGATAAAGTTCCATGGATCAGAAATTCTTGTGGGGTTAAGATTTGGTAAAAATAACATGTCTCATGATCCAATAGGAATCGTGCTAGTCCTGAGAATGACATCCCAAACGTGGGTACATTTCGAAAACGCGATGATATTTGATCCTCAGTCACCGCCTTCACGACGGCGTCAAGATACGGTGATCATTCTCTGGGTCAATTCGATTGCAGTGTCTTGTTCGAGTCACAGCTGCTCATTGTCACTGCATCATTGAGACAAAACTCATCTGCGAACAGTGTACCAATGTTTTTGCGAAGTGGTTGAACAGTCACAAGCAGGAAAAGTCTTCAGTCCATTTGGAAAAGTGTGATCGCGATACCAAAAGGAAAAAGTCACCGGCCTCAGTTCTCTTGACACAGAAGAGAAAGAACATGACTTCTCAAGCCGCGTGAAGAATTGTGGAGTGACCATCTGGTGTGGAAAAGATGCCAAAGCAAAATGATGAAAACGAAACAAAGACAACTTTCAAGTTGTCAAAGTGGACGTACATAGGTCCACATGCCAAGCTTCAGAGAACATTTCGATGAAGCTCAGACCACTGATCAGGTTCCCGCAGTTTTCCAGAACAAATGGACATTTTGCAGAAATTGTTTTCTTTTGGTGATGGCTCCCCAGTTCTTTTGAATGTTTCTTTCACTGAACATGTCTCCCTTCCGAAGTCCACACACTATTCTTGAGATGTTTTTCGTTTGGTCACCAGGGAGAAGTGAAAACAAGCCTCAAGCACCATTTTCTTGTTTCTTGTGATCTGCGTCATGGCATGCGGTCTCGGACATAAAAGATGGTGGATATGCACAAAGCAAAACTTGAAATGTGACCTTTCTCTTCACCCTGGAATCAAGAACCTCACTTAGAAAAAAAATTCTTGCAGGAAAACACCACTCAGAGGGACTTTGCATTGTCCTTCGCGGGGATCTCCTCTGCGGATTGAGAAAGGCCGCGACTGTCATCACTGAATCATACCTAACACAAAGGCGCACACATAGATAAACGGATACAAGAGTGGACCCCAGAATGGAACTGCGCACCGTTAACAATGGCACCAGATTCACTCTTTGAAAGCTGGGACACTTGACAGGTGCCATTAGTTATAATGCATCCAATCAATAACAAAGCTTTTATCTTGCTTCATCATATCATACAATCGTATTGCATTTCACACACATTTCACAAACATCATCCACCGTATGACGAGTTGCTTCACTTCTTCTCAGTTGGAAAATCTGTGCACTAATCAATCAAAATGTTTCTCGGACTGACCACGAACGGAAATAAACACAAACCCTTCCAGAGGAAAATTTTTTTGATCCCCTCTCACTGACACGCTGGTTGGGAAACGTTTGATAATAGTCGAACAGTCAAGTCACAAGACGATCAAGAAAGAAATGACAGAAAGACCAGCTTCAATCCAGGAAAAAATTGAAAATATTGAAAGTAATTTTTTCTTTTTGCAACTCCCTGCTAAATGACCACTTTTTCTTTACCCTTCTTCTTCTGAGTTCAAATGGTTCAAAGTAACGTTCCCAAAGCATTCTTCGTGAACAAACGAAAAGAAAGCGTGACAATTTCTAAGCAACAATATGAACTCCAATTGTCTTCACAGGCTTTGCTTTCAGCTCAGTGCTGCTGCTGGTGGGAGGATCGGAAACTGCGTAAAAGACAGGTGATGGCTGATTACATTGATGCTACTTTGATGTACAGTGGGTATCGCAGGTGTGATGAACTTGCACGAATTGATGAGTATAACACACATTCTCTTCCGTTTGAGGTGGTTCCTCTGGCTAAAGGTGCTCGGCAGCAATTCACATTCAGGCAACAATCCTACTATCAAAAAGGATATTTGAGTCAGCCTTGTGAACATGGCTTGGAAAGCAAATTGGACAAACTTCTCGCTTTTGGTAAGGGAAGGTGTGAAGCACAAACGCCAAACTTGCTTTTCCTTCGACGCACAGGAAGGATATATTGAAAGTACAGGTTTTGGTTTCATCAGATTTAGCACATGCAGTGTCTAAACAATTTCCACCTCCCCGAAACTGCGGAGATTGATTTTTCATCATTTATTTCAGCTGCATGTGCCCTTTCGTTGTCAACAATGTTCTCAGACACCAAAAGGGGTACAAACATGCAACCCTGAGCAAGCTGTCTCTCTTGTTTCAAGGTAGACATGGCAATGAGTCCACAAAATGGAAACGGCGCATCACGTACACACTCAAATCATGCACATGTCTACCCTTTACCCTTGTTCATGTTAAACGCGAAATGCTGAAACAGGTAGGCAGAAGAGTACACGGCGTGGCAAGTTCTCATCCCCATTTTGACCCTATTAGCTGCTTTTAGCTCACATTTTGGATAGCAAGGATCCAGTTGCTCTTCTCATTACTATACCTGCACCTCATCAGTGGCCCCTGACCCAGAATGGACTTCAAATCCAGTATCTCGGTGGTTCTGATCCCTGACCCTTAACCGCACAAGTACCACCTGCAGCAGATTGCAGTACCAGCACATATCGCTCGATCCTGACATTCCTCTGGCTTTCTTGCCAACTTAAGACTGAAAACATAACTCACCTTTGGTTTATCGAAGACCAGTTCGGTTACAAATGAGTGCAAGTACAAGAATATCAATGACACCACAAACGTTTCAATGAGCGGAAAGACAGTCACACTGAATCTGCGCGCCTGAGAAAAAAAAAAACTAACAAAAAAAACCCAAAAAAACAAGAGACCAAGGTCTTCATAAGCCCACGGCATTCAAAATGGCAAGGCAGTACATCATACAGTTTGAATCTGAACTGGATTCAATTAGGGGGGGGGGGTAATTGAATCCAACCATTTTCCAGCCTCAGTACATCATACACAGTTTGAATCTGAAC
>JAAUYG010018887.1_pt1 | contig 12521 bp, 8 predicted proteins | sample 7278091 | NCBI WGS metagenome assembly JAAUYG01 (sample SAMN14350201, study PRJNA611818) | marine sediment metagenome | isolation source: surface marine sediment (0.6m) | place: French Polynesia: Moorea | collected 2018-08
CTTTGCCATATTTGGTATGCTCTGAACAGCACTACAAAAAAAGCTCAGTCTTAACACTAACATAGGCCAGAGTTCTCGAAAACACTTACATGTCAGTGTTTTCGAGAACTCTGGCCTATGTTAGTGTTAAGACTGAGCTTTTTTTGTAGTGCTGTTCAGAGCATACCAAATATGGCAAAGTATACATTTAAAGAAATCATTGCAATTCGCAGTATATCCTAAGTATCCTATGCACACAGTTGATTTCTCCACACAAATTCATGAATTATAATAACAGTGAAGCCTGTCTTGAGAGACCACTGCCATGAGAGACCAACTGTCTTGAAGGACATATTTCTGGCAGAAGGAACTACATTTCAATATGATTGAACCTGTTAGCAAAAAGTCCAACTGCCTAATAAGAGACCCATATTTTATGACCAACTGGGTGATCTTTCAAAACCGGTTCCACTGTATAACCATTTCTCCTTGTTTCCAGAAAGATATGTCAAACCTGAAGGAAAGGTTCCGGAACCTGTATCTTGCTCATATCCTTCCTCTCTGGCAGAGCGCCCGTCTTCCGGAATTTAAAATAGGAGATCCTGAAGTTGAGGAGGTACCCGACGCTTTGATTTCTGATCCCAATAATGGCAAAACAATACCAGAGTGTATTTTAAGACCACCTATTAGGCCAGAAAAATGGTCTTAAATTATGTCTAATAACGAAAGCATGTACCTTTTTGTATTTAAGATATAAGGGTTGTATCAAAATACCAAAAAGAGAATGGACGTGTCTTAAATTGGAGTATGGTGGCTCATTGGCGCCACATAGCATTGCTGTGTGACCACATATTATTCAGTTTTTGTCACCAACTTCTCCCTGTAACCAGCTATCAAGGTCCGTGTTTCCTCTGTTTTGTAAGATATTGTCACTACTGCATAGAAACACCTGGGGCCTGGATTTTTTAAAAATCTTAGTGTAGAAACAAACAGTTTGCTAGTCACCATGGCATCTATTGTCCTTGCCATGCCTAGGACTTAAGATTTTACAAGAAACTGGCCTCAGGCTGCATATTGTATTGTACAAACTAACTTCTTTGATCCAGAAACGACAGGAGGAAATCCAGAAGATTATCAGCATCAACAAGTCAGGCAGTCCCGGAGCCAGCCTCCTGTCTGGAGACACTCAGCACAAACCCTTCGATATCATGGATCTGGCGTATAACTTAGTTGGACCACACTGCGTCATCAAGGCACATGGAATCTGATCTCGGTGATACCAGCGTAGTCACGCAAAGTTTATACCCGTGGTCACTGTGATTAATCCTGGCCCCCTGTGTAGAATTCCCTGCATTATAAGACCACCATTACTGACACCAATATAAAGATCCCTCCATTTTAAGACCACCTCCAATTTAGGACCATATTTTGCTGTCTGAGCAGGTGATCTTAAAATAAAGGGACCTCAATTTTAAGACCCGATCATCATGGAGTCTTGGAAAGGTGGTCTTATATAGCAGGTGGTCTTAGAAGATCAGTGAACAACCGTCCCATTGTAAACCCTGACCTAAATATGCTGTATACATTGTATGCATGCCGTGAACCTCATGAAAGGGAAGTGTTATCCTTGACTGGAAGGTCAATGTCGCAACGCCATGTGGCTGACAGGCTCAGATTTCATAGGTTTTGGTTCTGTAATAGTTCGGATATCTGTGTTATTTAAGTTATTTGTGCTATTTATGTTGATAGTGTTATTTATGTTAATTTCATGGAATAAGCGTTTGCCACTGTCCAGTTAGCTGGATGCATAGTGGCGCTGTGATATATTTATTGGTACGTCTAAAATGGAAGGTACGAATGTACTAAATATTAATGATACTGTATATTGTAAATTTTTGTATCCATTTCTGAAGGCAGCGGTCTTGTATGAATTGTCATTGTTCGTCATACAATATTTACATGTTTTATGTCCAGATTTAAGACCAAAGAAAGACTTAAAAAGACCACCTGCATATCATGTAGGAGCTTATAGAAAAGCACAGGACAGATAGATGACCTCTGCCTGTCTAGTATATGGGAACCTATTAAAGCATTACAATTACTGGCAACAATAGGAAGTAGTCAGTGTGCAAAAAGGTTTTGAAGTCAGATGGTCTTTATATACAGGTGGAATAACATGTAAAATTTACTGCTCGGAGTCTGCAAATTGTGGTCCATATGAGCAGGTGGTCTTATATACAGTAGTCCCTCTATTTTACAACCCTTTATTTTAAGACCACCCTTGATTATAAGACCACCCAACTTGGTCCCACTCTGTTTTAAATTACCTAAAATTTAAGACCACCTTCAATAAAAGACCACATTTTCTTGGTCCCATGGGTGGTCTTAAAATAGAGGGACTATTGTAATTTGTATACAGGAAGTATAATATACAGGTGGTCTTTAGACTAGCTTTTACGGAGTTTGTTGAAAGCGTTAGATGGATGCATGCTGCAGTTATTTTTATATACATGTACATAAATCTGTCCGTTAGATGTTTAGATTAATGTATATGCTCACAGTGAATAAAATAAACTATAACAAACTTTACTGCATGCTGTGTCTACAAGTTGGATGTGGGAAATATATTCAGATGTGGAATGGATATAGAAGTCCCTGTGATTTAAGAGCCCTCTGTTGAAGAATCCACTCCATTTTAAGAGCATACATCACAATATAGCCCTCCACTTCTATTTAAGACTACTTTTCAGGCTGATTGGTTGGTCTTAACATGCAGGGTGCAGGAAACCTGTATAGACAGTCAAAAGACGAATTCCCTGGGAGAAAATATTGTACTACAGTGGTCCCTGCAATTTAAGACCCCTCTATTTAACAATTCCCTGCATTTTAAAGACTGGTTATCAGTGACACCATTCTTATATTTTCAGTATATTACATCTCTCTATTTTAAGACCACCTTCAATTTAAGACCATATTTTTCTGGTTGAATGGGTGGTCTCAAATCGCAGGGACCACTGTAGTACTATAAATATAAATTAAACTTGTATACTAATAGCTGTGAATGAACGGCCAAAATAAAGCTACAAGTCTTTTTTTTTTCATGTTTATATTTATTTTCAAAACAATTCAATCAGAAAACATGAATAGCAAAAGCGCTTTAACAACACGAAGGCCGTTACAACCCATGTGGAAAGCACAAGTACCATACATATACATGATATACCAGGAGTTCTAATGCACTGTAAGCAGTGCATGTGTACTGGACCATCGGTGCATCAGTACTCATGCTCAGTGAAACAAGTCCCGTATCAACCACTGAAACAAATCCCATGCCAACCATGGCTCAAAATGCAAATATACATGTATGAGCAGTAGTTTCAATAGTTGTTGCTAAACAAAAAAAGTAAAAGTTTTTGCAAGTCTTCAAAATCACATCCATTGCAATCACAAATTGTATTTGGTGGAAGCAGATTTTCATTGAAAAAAAAAAAAAAAAAAACATCTATGTTACAATAAACTGGCAGGACAAACGAACTAGAATAACTTTTAAACAGTAAATTCGACTAGCCAGCCATATGAAATTTGCACAATTTTCTAAAGCTAACGATGACAATTGCAATACAGAATTTAATTATTACCGATTTCTCCAATACTATTGAACAGCAATGTTTTCGGACGCCGAATTGAGCCATAACCACAAGAGACCGATACCGAACAAAAAGAAATTATTTCGGCTCCGCTCAACACTTTGTAATTTATATTTTTATACTGGTATGAAATAACATTTCTGGCAACTTTAAATGCACTTAATATTTGGGTTAATTTGCTGCGTAGACACGTAAGTGACATAAAAGACAGTCATCAAGTTGCTCTTGCACAGTTCACATACCATTTTATAATACATTTGTGAGTTTTTTTCCCTTGGATACTGAAAAATACTGATTAGTTAATATGCAGCATCAATTTTGATAGCAAACCATGCCATACTGAATTTTTTTCAAACAAAAAAATGAGGAATTTATTAGCGGGTTTACTTCATTTCCGTTCATGCTTATTATCAGCAGTAGTCGCCATAGTTTCACAATAAACGAGCTTTACAATAACAGACATGTTAGAAAAAAAAAATATTAAAAAAGAAAATAAATATCACAGGTAATTATTATACCATACCAATGTGTAAACAGTTATTTTCCCCAACATGGTTGTATATAAAAAATGCTTTCATACTGTAGAGGACAGCACCGAGCCAGATTCCATAACAGAAACCAAACCGACAAGCAAATAGTTACGTTGTCCAAACCTTTCAATAAGATCCCATGCCTTGCTTTTGATTTGAGCCTGTATCTCAAATTATCACACAACAACTCACTAATACTACAATGATACAGGCCACAGAATGATTTGTCTGAAACCGTTGTTACACGAAAAAAGCAACTTTTTTTATTAGCATCTTGCCAGCATAGCATGTTACAATGCTACAAATATTTGTACAGTATGACATCACACTTCCAACTTATTGGTAGTACCCAATGAGGAACATTTTCCCCAATTTTCTATTTATCAGATTCACATTAACATGAAACCTTTTCTGCGTCGGAACATCTTGATTACATCTTCCATTTTCCAAGATCCCTTCTGCCAAGGTATTTATTGATATTTACATATACAGTAGTCCCTCTATTTTACAACCCTCTATTTTAAGACCACCCTTGGTTGTAAGACTGCTTCATTTGGTCCCAAGGGGCACTTTTCTGTGTTAATTAAATGATCTTTATTTTAAGACCACCTGCAATATAAGACCACATTTTCTTGGTCCCATGGGTGGTTATAAAATAGAGAGACCACTGTTTCTTACAGATCTCCTGCGAACCAGGTAAGATCATTAGCAAGAGACATATATCCCTAAAGAGGAAACAGTATACTGAGACAAAAAAGGGTGGTGCCGGTCTATAGCTTTATTGTGTTAAGATGAATGCATCCTCACACTTACCAGTCAGCAATGGTGTTTACAGAGGAGCGATAGGGCCAAAAGTTTTTGGTCACTAGGCCCTTCCCTATGCCTTCACTGGAGGCCTTATTAGGGGCTTCGCGTTAGAATGGAGATAGTCATAACACTCTCCGGTAGGTGCTAGCTTGCGGGTTAGCAGAGCTAACGGCAGAATTATGGTTTGAAACTCATTACCGGTAATGAATAGATTTGTTTCCATGGTTTAAAAAAGTATATCAAATCATGCATATTCATGATGGAAGAGAAACATACAGTGAAACCTCATAATTAAGACCACTGGCAGGACTATCGTAACCTGGTCTTACTTATTTCTGCGATTCCTCTGTATTGAAAATTAAATTTTGGTTTCGCTGAAACGTGATCTTATTTCTGAGGTGGTCTTAATTTTCAGCCAATCAGAAAGTGTCGTTGACTGTTTGGCAGCACTGGTATTGAAGTACAGTGGTCTCTGCGATTTTAAACACCTCCATTTAACAATTCCCTCTATTTTGAAACCGCTCATCAGTGACAGCAATCTTATGTTTTTTTATATAAATAACCCTCCAGTTTAAGACCACGTATTAAAGACCATATATTTTCTGGATGAATAGGTGGTCTTAAAGTATAGGGACCACTGGGTGGTGTAATAGCAAGCCCAGATCATCTGGCTTCCGTTGATAATTCAATATCCAGTACAGAAAACCCTGGCAATAAAGACCGTCTGCTGTCTTAACACTGAACTGGTTGTTATTCTGAAACAATCTATCACCGATGTGCAACTTTCAGATTATTCATTTTTCAACAATGACTGACCTGGGGACGAACACACACACAAAATCGTGCACACAAAGATTGCAGTATACCCTGGGCAGCAAAGCCGGGCCGGGGATCATACTTGTAATTGTTAACACAATACGGTCTGTGACTGTCATGGTTGCCATACACGGAGACCAAATCCAAGTTATGCTAAATATCAAACTCCTGCAAATCTTAAATATTGTACATGATAAAAAGTAGTTCTGTACATGATAAAAAGTAGTTTGGAGATCATTATATCATTACATGTACATACATTACACAATGGCAGTTCGAAGACCTGTAATTAGTTACAGACAAGGTAGAAGAACTGTATTAACATAATTAGATAATATCTCTGAAACACCACCAAGGTAATATGCTTTATTGTCGCATTGGGGAAACCTAACTATATCTACAGTAATATACGTTTACCTTGCAGTAGGAGGACTCAGCAATAGTTAGTTAATCCTAATACTGGCCAGCAATATACATGCACTGTATCTGCCACAACAGCTGCCACTGAATATTACGTACAACCACTGAAGCCCTGACAGCAGCCTGGGGTATAATACTGTTCAACATCAGGTGCACACATGTGTACTGTGCTTATATAAGACCAAAACATGTACAGCTGATTATAGGCGCACCATTTCTGCCAAACGATTGTTCTAACTTTATTTTTATATATACATGTATAAGCATTTATTTATTTTATCATAATTTTTGGGGTTTACAACACACAAATCAATGCACTTTAATGATCACCTCTAATTGTTCTAACTAGAGAGGTGGCTTTTGGCTAGAGAGATAGAGCATCACGGGCATACACAGTACTTGCTGCCAAGAATCTGTGTCCTTTCTAGAGAGGTGTCCTCTCTAGACAGTGTCCTTGATGAGAGGGACCACTGTACACATTTAAATTTATAGTCCAGTTTCAGCAGCACATGAACAATACAACTATAAATCATCAAACAAATATGAAGAAAACTTATCTATACATTGTAGAAGCTAGTCATAATTGTGGCACCATCTTGAATAATCATATTTTATTACACTGGTCATTGTACTAGTATTTACAAATGGCTAGAGCAGATAATGCTTCGCTATCATACATAACCTCAACATTCAGAAATCATCGTAATGCCAAATAGAAACTAAGACTAGAATTTGTCCCCTGTATTTGCTGGGCGTTACTCCGAATAGAATCATATTTCTACTGACTTATGTAAACATGCATTTAGACAATCAAAGAGTTTTTTTTACTCTTCCTTTGCAATGGGGAAACAAACACAAAATGATTACAACTATCACTTGAATGACTTGGGCAATTTTCATGGCTATAAATTATCTAAGAATGACCAAAAATACACGTATGCACAATTAACATGATTAATGAATGCATGGTTTGTAGATTATTCTGTGATTGCAAGTCAGTGATATAGAGACTTAACGTCACTTTAGACATCTTTTCAGTCTTAGGACAACTAGAATGTATGCATGAACATGTAGGTGGAGGTGTTGGTGTGTATGTACTTGACCCGTTTGTGCTAGTCTGACCTGCGGCCAGTCTTTAGAGTGCTAGCTCACTGGAACATCATGCCACGGGTTTGCTGTGATGTCCCAACATAGCCAGAGAACCTGTCTCGCCTGCCACTATTGCCATGTTCAGACGAACGCGGCAATCCTGCATCAGTCAGAAGGTGTCAAGGAGCTGGCTTGCAGGAGACAGGATTTCTGGCTAATCCCAACTCGGACTATTTATACTGACTCCGAGGTGGCCAGTCGGTCTCCTACCCTTACGTGCCGCGCGTTAACCAGGGAAGCAGAACCACATATTTTAACGTCTTTTGTTTGACGTCATAGCCACGGGTCGAAACCGCGCGGCTATGGCATGCAAAGGCAAACACACTGAACCAGTACGCTGGGTACAGCAGATAAATTAGGTAACAGAAATGCATTAAATTTAAGATAAATGCACACAAAATGTTTTTTAAAAAAGTACACCGGCATTTTGCAGTACAAGTACACAGCAGAGTCATTACAGTGATGTATAAAGTGCTTCAGACACAAGTTCACCACACTCCTTGTTAAATAAGCAACCAAGTCATGAGAATGAAATCATACAAAACAAGACTTGAAATGTAGGAAGACAAATGAATCAGGATTTTGTGTTTTTCTTTTGTGTGTGTGTGTTTTTTTGACATTTGGGAACAGAGTTTCTTTTTTGATATGGAAGAGAGATCTTCACCTAAAAGGTGCACAAAAGCCATGATACTAGTAGTATATAGTTCTATGCAGCCAACATATAGCAATGCTGTAAGCTCAGTGATACAATGATATCAATCAGGGAAGTGACGATAGATTTGTAGTGAAGTAACATCAACATGCTCCGTCTGTTTACTTCAACTGGCAACATGATCAAAGACGAACATTTTTCTAATCTAACAGAACTCAGGCTGCAACCAATTGATATGAATGCAGGGATTAAAATGCATGAAATCGGGTCAAACATTGGCTTTAGCAACAACAATACTTATATTGTTACCATACAATATTTAGTGGAATAAAAAGAGAGCTAGATAATAGGTGCACAAGACTTAAGATGGTAGAGGTCCTATGAGCCAACACATAACAATCATGTAAACTCGGTGAAGCATGACGAATTAGGGAAGTGACGAAACAATGTTAACATTCTCAACCTGTTCGCTTGAACTAGCAAGGACGAAGATTTTTCTAATCTGCCAGAACTGACTGTAACCAACACAAATGCAGAGATCAAAATCTGCAAAAGCAAAAGCAAAAACATTTGCCTCAGCCACAACAAAGTATAAGCAGCAAAATAATATTCTGGCAAGTTGTAGTTTACCTCAAACTCCTCCCGTCGGTGACAGGATTGGTAGTGTCACTGCACACGATATAATCCTTGAACACAACCGGTAAAAGCAGAAGCTCGGGGACTACACATTAAACCAAGCAGCACCGTCTCTACCTCTGCCCTCTAGTGATAATAATGTACATGATTCTTGATTATTACACTATTTCTGAAGTTTAAATCGTGTTTTTATATCTTCTATCAAGTGTATAACTGAGCTAGAGCTAGAATTCTCAAAGATACTTATTACATCTTCAGATTAGACTTTAGTCAGACTCTTTGTGTTTGTTTAAGTCCAAACTTAAAATTTCATTATTTTCAAGACCTCCGACCCCAAATTAATTAATATTAACTCTTGAAAGGTTGCTATTTTTATACCTCACGCTAACAGCCAAGTTTAATCCATCATAATTTCGCACTGAAGCAACAAACGACATCCAGATGTCGCATGACTAACAACACAGCATCAGAACACCTCTGAGACCGCATTACGCCCTCTACAGGCAGGTACTGGCGTTTAAACTTCCCGTTCCAGCTGGCTCTGAACCTCCCGTATCGTCGTGCCAGCGGGTGGTATCACGGTCTTGTAGTCCTGCAAGGCGAGCTTCATTTGTTGTTGTGTCCAATCGTAGATGCACAAAGTAACGGCGTTCAGCGGGAATGCTCTCAGCAAAGCAGGCCAGAAGCCCTTGTAAAAAACACGGATCCCGTGTTCGCGATAGTTTTTTAGAACGCAGTCCATCGTATTGCGATACATTGGGTTAGCAAGGCTATCCTTCTGCATGATGCTCTTGACAGTGTCGATCGGTAAATTCAGCGCCCATGAGATGACCCCTGCGAGGCCGCCTGCGAAGAGCATGGTACGGAAGTTCGGGAAGAGTTTGTCTTCGGGAGTTCCCTTATCACAGAAATACCTGTAGACGGCCATATAGACAGAGTAACCAGTTATGTCCCTGAGGATTGTGGGAGTGATGCCGTGGAAACAGCCACGCACGCCGTATCTGTGGTACGTTTCATTCAGGCAATGCCATGGACCGGCGTATTTGGAATCTGAAGAAGAATAGACAAATAGTTAACAAGCAATGAAACATGTGAAATAGACAGTCCCAAACTTAGTGATGCAAAATCTCCACAGCTTTCAAATTCAAAATCTCCACTGCTTTCAAATTTGAATTGAATCGGATTTGGCATTGTTTGGAAGTAATTCGAATCGGATTTGGAATTGGACAAAAATTAACTGTGTGGAATTGGTTATAAGGAACTGGATTTGAAATTGGTCAAACGGAATTGAGCTCATCCCTGATTTGTTGGCCCCCCAGGCAGGTTTCACTGTATACACAACTTACTTTTCCCAGTTCCATTGGATACATCCAGCTGGGTTTGCAGTTTCACTTTGATGAGATCTATCGGAGTACAGGGAATGGCCTGCAGGCCGCCAGCTAGCCCCCCGGCCAGGAAGATGTCCAAGTAACGATTCCTGGACGTCCCGTTCCCCATGATAAGCGACTCTGCGATCATGTTGAAGCCAAAGAAGAGGCTGTTGAGGAAACCCACAGAGGCCAAGGGATAGGACATCCCTTTGAAGAACCCTCGGGTCTGTAACGGTCAGGGAAAGTATCAAAACCATGCGACTATCTGATATCAAAATTAAAGATAGCGGGACCCTAGAATAAAAACACCCATGTTCCAGGTCATTAATTTTGAAGTAGTCTTCATTCAAAACACTATATGCCCAGCCCCTAAACACTATCCTTTGCATTGTCAAGGAACAATGTGTCTGAACCATGACTTATCAAAATCAAAATTATAATTAACTAGATTCCGAGTTCTTTCGTTAGTGACACAGACTTTGTGCTAGTGACATAGGACACGCAGCCATTCTTTAAAATAGACACTAGAAACGGACCCCCCCCCCCATCAGGGGCCCTATAGCTATGCACACACAAGTATGTACAACGGGCCCTATATAATATGGACACACCCTTCTACCAAATAATTCTGTCGATATCAGAAACAGATGTGAAATTAGGAAACTTGTTTTGAAGTGACTAATGTAAGCCCCGATGGGGCTGGGTTCCATAAGCTCTGCACTTATCTCAATGTTTATGTATTCATGCTCTGGAACATGTCACTATAATAAATAAACAACAACATCAGAAAAGAACAGTCATGTCCTCTTCTCAGCATGGTCAAAGGGAGTATCAGATCTGGGAACTCAACTCACCAAGAGTTTTGAGATGTCTACAGAAGGTTTAGTAAGAGTGTCCTCTAGCATCTTTCAGAGTCGGACCACTGTATGTGCACTGCCATTTCAAAGATCTGTTTTTCATTCTTTCTAACCAGTGTAAACAACTTACTTACCCCTTCTTGCTTCACAATCATAGTCATACATGATGTGATGGGTAGGCGTGTGTGTGATGTCTGCAGAATGACCTGCAAAATAAAACATGAAATACGATAGGGACTAGTCTTATTTCTCATTCTGAGACGACTAAATATTGAAAATACAAAAGTTTTGCCGCTGTTATGAAGTCGTCTTTATCTTCTAATGTCTAATTTCTTTTCTAATTTCTAAGTCTAATGTCTAATTTCTGAGGTGATCTGTCATAAAGCGACATGCTGCTGGATGCTGCTCGCAAAACTTCAACAAAAGGCAATATCTCCCATGTTAAATCTGATACATGTGATAAGCATTTCCATCAACCGTAACTTTTACATAGAAATAAATAACTTGGTCCTTGGGACCTCGAAATTCAGCACATATATACAGCCAAGCTTTACCATACACTTGATCTTTGCTACCAGGTTATGTAACCAGGTTGTTTGCTACCAGGTTATGTAACTCTCCTAACGAGCAGAAACACATATATGGCTTCATTTAACTAAATGCTCCATGCAGTGGTGTAAACCTGACAGGTAAGTACCAGGGACCATGCTGAAAGACCTATAGAAACCTATATATATGTACTCACTGGAACATGTACATTTAATAGAATAAATATGGTACTTGTGGCGATACTTTTTGTATTTTAGTGGAACAATTGCTTACCTTAACTGTATCAAAAGGATGGCCTACTATCAACCCAGCCGAGCCTGCAAAAATCGACAGAACAATGATGGCTGAAACACTTGCTGCGTACCAGACCATATAACAAATGCATCCGCAGAGAATCCGCAGAGGCCCTTGGACTAACCCTCCCTCAATGGAGCACCTTGAACTTTACATGGTGTACACTTAGTTTAAACATACGGTAGTGCACACATCATTCATGCATGGTGTACGCATGATTTACACATATGACTTAATACATTTGTCATGTTCATCATGTTCATGTTGAGTATCTCTTGCATTTTGTCAGATACATGAGATATGTAGTACGTACTAGTACATGCACACATATGTCTGATCAGGGTAAACATGGTAAATGCAGTTCAACTTCCTTGTTTAATATAAATACCAGAAAAGAACATCACTCACATTGACCTCTGATTTGTATTTTCTTCCAGTGTTCCAAATTTAGTCTCACAATGTGTCAATTTAAAACTGGTTTCTATATAACTTTATGATAAAGGGGCCTACTACAGTAGAACCTGTCTTGAAAGACTGCCCCCTTGGCCATAAAAACATGGCCTCTCTTAACATGCTTAAGACATGTGGTCTTTGGTGACAGGTCTAATTTCCCTGAAATGTAGTGTAGACCATCTGCGAGGATTATGTGTTGTGGTCCTAGAAAGACAGGTGGGGTGGTCTTCACAGAAGTTGTCCTTTGTATGTTCAAATATATTTGGGCTGTTTTAAGCGGGAAAGTCATAGCCTTGGGTGTGTATCAGACGTGGTCTGATCTGCGAGCTGTGGACACGCTTCAGTTAGCGCCGGTATATATA
>JAAUYG010025120.1_pt1 | contig 12521 bp, 8 predicted proteins | sample 7278091 | NCBI WGS metagenome assembly JAAUYG01 (sample SAMN14350201, study PRJNA611818) | marine sediment metagenome | isolation source: surface marine sediment (0.6m) | place: French Polynesia: Moorea | collected 2018-08
CAACTTTGGCCAATTGCCAAGTTTCATGGCCAAAGTTGCGCATATACTTTTTCTACCCCAGGGGGCCAAAATTGAGCTTATTTTCGGTCTACGTTCAGCGGTTTCCGAGATAAGGGCCGATTTTCAAACTTGCCTATTTGGGCATGAAACTTGGCAATTAGCTAAAGTTCCAGCAGTTGCAAATATACTCTCAATCTACCCCATGGGGAGGAAATTGAGCTATTTTCGCTCTACGAGCAGCGGTTTCCGAGATACGGGACGATTTGCAAAATTGGCCATATTTGGGCATGAAACTTGGCCATTGGCCAAAGTTGCACATATAATATCTTCCTACTCCAGGGGATCTAAATGGAGCTTATTTTAGCTCTATGGGCAGTAGTTTCCAACATGAAACTTGGCAATTGGCCAAAATGCCAAAAGTTGCACATAAATTCTTGTTCTATCCCACGTGTAGAAATTGAGCTGATTTTCGCTCTACAGGCAGCGGTTTCCGAGATAAGGGCCGATTTTCATACTTGCCATATTTGAGCATGAAACTTGTCAATTAGCCAAAGTTCCAGAAGTTGCACATATACTCTCTTCCTACTGCATGGAGTCGAAATTGAGCTTAGTTTCGCTCTACAAGCAAGGGTTCCGAGATAGGGACCGATTTTCAAAATTGGCCAAAGTTTGGGCATGAAACTTTGCCATTAGCCAAAGTGCCAGAAGTTGTACATATACTTTCATTATACCCTAGGGGGTCGAAATCGAGTTTATTTTCGCTACACAGGCAGCGGTTTCTGAGATATTGGCCGATTTTGAAAATTGTCATATTTGGGCATAAAACTTGGACATTGGCCAAAGTTCCAGAAGTTGCACATTTACTCCCTTTCTACCCCGTGGGGTCGAAATCGAGCTTATTTTTGCTCTACGGGCCACAGTTAAGGAGATAAAACAATATTTGACCTTAATTATGCTAATTAGATACATTAATTAATTGCTATCATTACCCAAATTAATAGGCTTCTTATACTCATGGGACTTTCCATCCAGGAAAGTTAAGAATTTGCATGCACATCTAATAACAACAGCTTCCATATAACACAGTCCTTTGGAGGGAAATACATGGGAATTTCATACAGTTTGGGGGAATCCCCAACTTTTCATTTCCCCATTGTCCGCAATGTTAAAGTTCAATCTGTTTTTTAACTTTACATTTGAAAAATCAAAACGCCAATAACCAAGTTTTGTGAGGATAGTCACAGGGCACCTTCAGAAAAAGTTTGGCTGAAAAAGAGCCATAACTGTAGGAAGAGTAGCGTTTTGAAATTTTTGCTGCCATACCATGTTAACGAAAATTTCAATCTGTCTTAATAACTTTCAAATTCGGAATTTTGAAAAACGAACACCAACTCTTGTGAAGGCAGTCACTTGGAAATTTTTGAAAAAGTTTGGTTGAAAAAAAAACTCTGGAAGGAGATACGTTTTGCAATTTGCACCCCTACAGTGTCTTATGTTAACGAAAAAGAAAAAAAAAATCGTTAAAATTCAAGATTTCAAAATTTTGAAAAAAATAAAAAAAGCCCGGGGATATAGTGGATAGCTACAAGATTTCCACAAGATTTGACGCTTATTCGCTTAAGAATTTCTGAGAATGGCGATTGAACGGATGGACACAAAAACAGGGGCTCATTTCAGTATACTATAACCTCTGGTTGTACACAACCAGAACTAAAATCTAAGTCAACGTAAGCTTAGTGTTTCATAAACATTAGCCAACTTAACTTTAAGCCCTATCTCGGTCTTAAATCCAAATTTTGTCTGGAGGATGCTTAAGATTATTTTGTTCCTTTTGGAAATGAAGCTAAATATTACTGAAACTGAGATGATTTTGCATAAGATTTAGCATATTGTGTATACTTCACACGGGATTTGCCTCACGATAAATCCTAGTCAGCTTAATAAACACTTGCAGTTAGCAAGTTTTCATGAACTTTACCTTTTCACAGCCGTGAAAACTTTTTATTAAAACTTACATTTCCCACGTATGGTATGATTTGAGGCTATGCTCCAACCAAATATGTATAATTTGTCATAAAATGCATAAGCTATTTCCAAAACACAGTGCTCTATGTTACTACTAATGATGTGGCTCGTCCCAAACTCGTACACGCTCCCTCAGCTCCATTTGTACACATTTGCTGGTGCTGCAGCTGCTGCTGCTGCTGCTGCTGTTGTTGTTGTTGTTGTTGTTGTTGCTGTTGTTGTTGAGATTCACGATATGTTTCTGATATGCCAAGAATAATATGTGTAATATAAAACCGGTTATTCAAGATAGAAGCATGGCTTCATATGCTGTTTATTTCACTTGTCCTTAAAATAAATAAATATTTTATTATAGTAGTCTTCTCTCTGTTGATAGTTGTTATTGTATGCTCACTTACCTTTTTTTCTAGTATTGATATATAAATATGCATATTTTATAAAGTATATTGTACTAAGTCCGATAATGTTCAATATAATTATTTCAGAATGACGTAGTCCCCATGTTTCGAACGGACGATAGCATACAACCAGAAGAGTGAGATAAAAAATGCCGGTAGGCTGACTAGTATATGTTGATGATCTAATGATTCTCTCAAATACCATGAATACCGCAGACGCCTCCAATAGAGTCCCGACTGAGCAAACCTGTTTTGTAAAATAATGGAAACTAGAAGTAAATATGGACCATTCAAAGGTAATGTGTTTTAGCAAAAAAAAAAGACACAAATATAAACTGCAATTTCACTGTAAGACAGGAGGAGGTACATTACACCAGGTTCTATGCATCTAGGAATTGCACTTGCGAACTCATTCAATTCAAATCAGCTCAAGAAAACTAAATAGAAAGAAATGTGAACATTGCATAAATAGAACACTCTACTTGGACATTACAGCCTCAATCCTACCGTTGTCATCAACCTTGTTGACGAATTGATAAATACTTGCATTATGCGGCACAAACATGCCAGGATTGCCAAAAAGACAGAGATATAAATTCTTTGCAGGTTTATATATCCTGTTATGCGAAAAATTATCTATATGTAGAGATACTCTCCGGGTGCATAAAATTCCCAGGTGAGCTCTGTCCGTAGCAAAATTAGGAAGCCTGCCGCTAGGTATTGATATAGTGGGTAATATAGTTGCCCATCAGCATATTATATAACCTTGGTTCCAGGATGAAAACACAATTCTACACGATGCAGCACATCTGAGTAAGGAACTGGGTCAAACACATGTGCAAATCGCCCACTCATGGATGGGCAAATAAAACAGAATGTGCCCTACAGTAAATGTCCCCATCAGACCAATACCTATTTCATCAGTACTGGTAGAACATCTGTCATAAGTCATTGCGAAACTTATATACTCAACACTGGCTGAAGAAGCTAGTCACTGAAGGAAAATTGCCAACTTATGTAACGCTTAAAACACATTTTCAAAAGTAGGTTATCTGAATATAAAGGACCGGCACTTAAGAACAGTCATGACAAGACTGCGTATAAGTGCTCACAATGTATTTGCTAAGAATTGAAAGAGGATGATATACAATGTAGTCAACCACCACTGGCAGTTGATGAAAGACACTACCTTGTATGGGCAAAAGGTCAGGTTGAGAATGAGTTGCACTAGGTACACTAAATATGGGTCTGAACGAAATAAACTTTATAGTGATAACATATATTGGCCAAACTTTTATTATTTTTCACCGAAGAAGAAGTTCACATGATAATAGCTGACGGTATTATCGTGAGACGTATTGTACGTAGACGTAGCTGTCAACGAGTACAACTCTCCGTGTGTGGTAGAATACAATGTAATGCACCTTATTGTACTTGGAACATTCGCACTAACAAACCAAAGAAGAAATGGTCTAGGGACATTGTTGAGAATAGATAGCGAAAATATAAGGTAGATACAGGTATTTTTTGGACTAGGGTGTTTTCGGATTGATATTTGGGAGTATGACACATTTACACATGGTTTATGCAAAGCACTCCTTACAGATGATGAATAAAGGACCCTCGGAAGCTGCCATGAAGATATCTCTGTTGACAAAGCCAAACAGAACTACATGTCAACGTGTACTTCTGACCATGTACATTAAACACACATGTTCAATTATCATTCCTACAACTGATCAGGTACAAATGTATATTCAAAGTGTCCGATGCGCATCATCAATTGATCTCCAATCCCGTGCAATAACACAGGCCCACGTAGAAGTCCTCTCTTATCTGACTGGTGTACATTACCATTGACCTTCGATTTTTTGCCAATTGCTCTGCGCTATATATAGCATGCACATGCCTACGCAGAGCTATAATTTTTCCATCTGACATTCTATTTCTTATCAGGATGCAACGGCTTATGGCAGCTTGAGCACCGTGTATGCAAGCGACTGTTCTGACATTTCATCTAATCTTTGATTTACAAAGATAAGGCGCTCTAAAATTTACCATTCCCATAAACCATTACCATTCCTAATCAATACACCATCTTTGATAAAGTGACATTGATTGCCTTTTAAGAGTTAAACGTTTCCTTTCTCATGATTCTGCAGTTTCCATTGCAAATGCCTTGATAAGCAATACCCTTGACTACGGCAACTCACTGCTATATGTATATGGGAAATACAGTAATTGCAGACAGTATACAAAAATGTCGTAAACGTTCAGCCCCTCAAGTTGTGGTTGATGTGGAAGGCTTTCATTGAAGCTTACGTGGAATCCTTGAATTATCTCTTCTGTCCTCCACTGAAGCGTCTGTCATGTTGAACTTACCAAGTAGCAGTTTCTTTCAGAGCCAATGGTACAACAATGTAGGCCATGATTTGAAGCATAACCAACAAAAATACAAGTTGGCATGAGCAACACAGCACTGTTTTGATGTTTTAGGAAATGGACATAGACTCATTTTTTTACCTTTCATAATTTACTACAAAGCTATGGTTTAGGAACGGCAGTTTGTAATGTTTATTTTGCCCAGATATCCAGACTTTATATGTTACCGGCACCTCTTCTAATGTTATCCAAGTTAAGGCTAGATTACAGAAGTTAAAATTGTACACAATTTCAGTGTTCAGTGTGTTAGTGTTCACTATATTCACAAATTATAGTGTTCACTTATTCAATATACATAATGTGTAAGGAAAATGTTGTGCGTATTAATGCCTGGTTAAAAATCGTTGAAGATAATATCGTCCGCTTGGAATAACACGCAATGCATTGATCTATATGATATTCTTCTTGAAGCGTGTAGTTTGGCCGAATACACCTCCGCGCTGCAAAAACAAGGCCAATTTCGCTCAATATCAGAATTATTGCAATGGCATATAAATGCCTTCCCGTTTTTGCTGCTTTCTCAAATTGAAGCGTGTGTATACAAGGGACTTGTGGCTCAAGGCTTGAGGATTGGTTATTTTGTACGCTGAATTTAACTGTTTGTCCCTTAAGCTGATACGTTGACCTATCTACTCTTTTTTGAATTCCAGACAATGGCAGCGAACACGCTTCGCGGTCTTTTAATGGTGGGTGTCGTCGCACTTGGCCAAGGTAAGTAATGTGAAAAATGCTTTGTTTTTAACCTCATCCTAGTGGTTAGGACACCGCGGTCAATACCCGGTATGTCTTCGGTTTCCTGCGTATGTCCCTCAATAACAGCATGCGAAAATGCAAACACTTTGAACCATAGTTGCTGATTGTTTTATGATGAAACACCTTGTCAGGTCTGATTTGGTGGCTTATTTGCATACCAAAAATTATCTTAATAGTATTACCAGTGCAGTTCGCAATACTCCATTCGACTATGTTATTGAAATACTTGGCCTTCGACCTCTGCACTCATGTCCTTCTTTTGGTATGCATTTTATGAAAAATTCTCAGATTTGTAGATTTAATACTCTTCAAAATGCTCTGTCGACTTAAGTTAATGTTTTCAATGTTTGACAACATATCAGTTTTTTATTAAGATTTTGTTATTTATTTCCATTAACATATGGCCGTATGGGAAAACAAAAGTTGCTACTATAGATATTAGTTGCATCGAGAAAATATTTACTAAGAATCACTATGCTGTTTCAAATAAAATTGTTGCGACTTCTTCAGTTGTTATTTTTTTATATTGCCATTTCTCTTGTAGTTCCCTACGATAAGCGTATGAATTTTATTGCTTAGATAAATATTATATTGTGATGACAAAACTTAAATTGTCTTTTAAAAGAGTGGTCATAAATCGAAATGGAGAAAGGGATATGAATCGGCGTTAAGCTTGCACTGAATATAAGGTAAATCTGTATAAACTAACCTTGATTGGAGAAATAGAATGCTTCCTGAAATGGTAGATGTTATTGAAGAACCTCTGTCACAAATTTACAATAAGATGACAGATTCAAAACATGAACATTCATCATGGTACCATGCAATACAAACGCACCAGTAATGCATAAGAATTGGACAAGCAACTTACTCAGAATTACACATCAGGGTATCCATTCTTCCATCTCTTGTCATTTTTGCATAGTTTGCTTCATTTAATCGCCTGAGTTTGTACATTGTATGTGTCTCACGATATGCCATGCCTCGCTTTCACTGAATGCAACTGATGTTATCTTTATTCACATTGCGAAATGTTAGATGAATAAAGTATATTATTTTCTTCCAGCACAGTCATCTTAATGGTACAGTAATCTGTCTAACTATTTCGGCTGAGCATTTGTAATAGGTGGTACGCTGCTAGTACTTTCATGTATTTGGTTGCTTTTTATTTTATATTGGTGTATATTTGTGGGCTATTACAGTCTATAATATGTACATTTTATCCGATTGTACTAGCGTGTTAAATGTACATTTGTACTGCAGGGTTCGTTCTGAGTACCCGCGACAGTGGTGCTGGTGGAGTGAAAATAAAATTGCAAGCAGTCGTTAACTTTCCTGGCCCAAGTCCTGCTACAAGTATGTCAATCACTATTGGAAGTCACTATAACTTTAATGTTGGACAAAGTTGGACAAAGTTAAAGTCAACGTATATTTAAGGGCATTCGTTCGATATTTAGATAATTTAGAGCATAAAAAGAAAATCTGAATTCGACCACGTGGTCGTATTTAAAGTCGTTTCTAAATGGTAATGATATTCTGAATCTTATCTTACGTAACATTTAAAATAACCAGTTTTATATTACCAAGCCTACAGTGCACAGTATACATGTATTCTTGTAGACGCCGATGACTGTAAGACTACCCGGTGTCTAAATGGTGGAACCTATGTGGATGGTGTGAACAGCTGCACCTGTCAGTGTGTGGATGGATGGACAGGGAACGACTGCAGCTCATGTACGTTACTTCTTAAATAGAGTACCAATATAGCTAACTGAGCAATAACATCTTATAGGATCAATCAATCCGTATTTCATATCACTCGCTAAGGCTTATATCATAAAAGACCTTACTTCTTGGTTAAATGTGGAAAATAAATCCTCATCTTATATGAACATTCAACTTTATTACAAAGCTTTATGCAGGATCTGTGAAAAGCCCATCTGTATTGGTTTCAACAGAGGGGATGGCGGTGGCAACTGCATGGTAATGGACGCTGGTATTCCAGGGATATAGACATTAGTTTAGTAAGTTGGGGGGTGTATAATTTGTACTCATATTGTACATCATTAATGGGGCATTGTTTTACTTTTAGCAATTGTTTTATCGCATGACACACCTTTAGCTGTGCACCATAAATGTCAAAACCTGAAAAGTTTAATGCGTGGATAAAGAGTCTTTGCGGATGTCTGACAACCCTATTTCGATCACCTAGCTGTTGACGATTGTGTTGGAGTAACGTGTGAGAACGGTAGAACGTGTGTTGATGGGCACAATAACTACACCTGTCAATGTGTGCAAAGATGGAAGGGATCCAACTGTTCTACTTGTAAGCACACTGACTTGCCCTGGACCAAATCTGCCAATTACAGCTTAGTGTGGTTCACTGTAGATATATAAAGCCAACAAAGTAATGAGCTATAACACGTCACCTTATATTCTGTGGTGTTAATTGCGCCTATGATCAGACCGTTGCTTCTAGTACACTGTATGATATAGTTTAGTGGGCTGATGATATATAGTTGGCTTCCTGGTACGGAGGAGGTTAGTTTAAAATGGCGGGTATATACAGTTAATAATACTTTGGTTTCAACAGAGGGGATGGCCGTGGCAACTGGATGGTAATATACGCTGGTATTCCAGGGATATATATGTAGAGGCTAGTCTAGTAAGTTGAGGGTGTATAGTTGGTACTTATACAGTACAGCATTACTGAGACATTGTTTTAGTTTTCAGCAATTGTTTTATGCATGGCAAAATTTTAGTTATATATAATAATTGTCAAACCTGAAAAGTTTAATACAAGTGTAAAGAGTGTTTGAAGATGTCTGACAGCCTTATTTCAATCACCTCTAGCTGTTGACGATTGTGTTGGAGTAACGTGTGAAAACGGTGGCACGTGTATTGATGGGCATAATAACTACAACTGTCACTGTGTTCAAGGCTGGGAGGGAACCAACTGTTCTACCTCTAAGCACACTAACTTTTCCTGAACCAAAGCTGCCATTCATAGCAGCTTAGTGCAGTTCATTGTAGATATAAAGCTATCAGCATAATGGTTTAGATTTCATATACTATTTGAAAAGTAACGAGTGACAAACTCGTGATACATAAAGTATCGGATAGTGATCACCTCTATACATAATCAGCCAGTAGCTTGTAGTGCAATGTTGGGTGTAGTTCAGGAGGCTGGTAATACAGGCTTGGTTTCCTTGTACGGAGGGATATTAATTCAAAATGGTGGGTATATACAGCTAACGCTACTTTGGTTTTCATGGAGGGGCTGGCGGTAGCAACTGGATGGTACTGGTTGCTGGTACCCCAGGTCTGTAGAGGCTAGTCTAGTAAGTTGGGGGTGTATAGTTGTTACTCATATTGTACATTAAATGGCATGTAAAACTGTAGCTATGCATCACAAGTGTCAAAACCTGAAAAGTGTAATGCATGGACATAGAGCATTTGAAGATGTCTGACAACCCTATTTCGATCACCTCTAGCTGTTGACGATTGTGTTGGAGTAACGTGTGAGAACGGTGGAACGTGCATTGATGGGCATCATAGCTATACCTGTCAGTGTGTTCAAGGATGGCAGGGATCCAACTGTTCTACTTGTAAGCACACTGACTTGTCCCGAACCAAACAGATTAGTGTGGTTCATTGTAGATATAAAGTCAACAATAGTGGTTTAGATTTTATATATTATTTGAAAAGTAACGAGTGACAAACGTGTTGTACATAAAATCTGAGATAGTGATCACCTCTATAGGGGATCAGCCAGTAGCTTGTAGTGCGATGTAGGGTGTAGTTCAGGAGTCTGGCGATTCATGCTTGATGTCCTTGTACGGAGGGGGTTAGTTCAAAATAGTGGGTATATGCAGGTAACACTACTTTGGTTCCAAAGGAGTGGCTGGCGGAGGCAACTGGATGGTACTTTAAGCTGGTATTCCAGGGATGTAGGGGCTATTCTAGTAAGTCGTGGGGTGTATAGTTGGTACTCCTATTGTACAGTCAATGATATGGGAAAATTGTAGCTATGCATCATAAGTGTCAAAACCTGAAAAGTTTTAATGCATGGATAAAGAGTTTTTGCAGATGTCAGCTGACAACCCTATTTCAATCACCTCTAGCTGTTGACGATTGTGTTGGAGTAACGTGTGAAAACGGTGGAACGTGCATTGATGGGCGCAATAACTACACCTGTCAATGTGCTGAAGGATGGAAGGGATCCAAATGTTCTACTTGTAAGCACACCAACTTGTCCCGAATCAAAGCTGGCAATTACAGCTGAGTGTGGTTCACCATATATATAAAACCATAAGTTTTATTTAATGGGTTAGATTTTATATATCATTTGAAAAGTAACGTGTGTTTACGTGCAATACATAATGTAGTGATCACCCATGTACACTCAGCCTCCAAGCAACAGTTGCAGTTGTTCTAGTGCATCAATAGAACAACATGGGACCAGACATTATTCAAAGTAGGTTCTTTCAAAACGGTCTCATGTATGACATTTATTGTCTACAGTTTCAAAGATTGATCTGCCTTATTTTTCTGCCAGAGTGCCTGACGCTTATTGGTCTCACAATTAAAGTTTAATACATGGATAAAGAATGATCTCCCTGCAACTGTGTACCCTGTAGCTTTTCCTTGTTGAAGCTTAGGGCGGTTTACATTTTACTATCCCTGACAGATGATAGATTTGCAGTGATTCAGTGGGGTGGATGTCGCTGGGCAAGTCGGCTGGAAATGCCTGGAAATGATTAAATTTATTGGCATTTCTTATTTTGCAGATTTTTGCTCTAGACATGTATAGCTTACATTCAAGCAGTATTAAGTAATGTTAATCTACAACCGAAATATTCCAGCCATAAAATAAGGTATAGTCTTATGTTTATATTTAAAAAGTCAGTGGTGGCAGTATTTCATCCTTGATCAAACCATTCCGAATCCTTGGTCCTGCAACTCTAAAGGCAAATGACATGTCGTGCCTCTAGAGTCACTGTCATAGACAATCAGCTAGCTGTATGTTCGTCTTTTGGAAGACGTGTGTAAGCTGCCTGGTATCCGATTTCTAATGATACAATCTCAGTGGGCAGTTATAGATATAATCTTCATTAAAAATGAATATTAAAACCACGCATATAACCTTAGTAAAAGTGTTATTCAATTGTAGATGATGCCAGAGATTGCTCGGACATACGCCAGAGGAATGCCAACAGCGGGGTTTATTCCATACAGACACCCGGTCACGTCGACCAAGTCTTCTGTGACATGGATTTTGAGAATGGAGGTTGGACAGTAAGTGCAGTCTGCAAGTTTGATTTAGGATTTCTGTGTAACGCCAGAGTGTGGCACTGCCAGTTATTCTTGGATTCGCCTCACGTTGGATGTTCTGTCAGGAGATGGCGGAGTATACGCACAATCTAGAAAAGTTTACTCTTGATGCATTTAATATCATGTTCCTTACTTATATCCACCACAATGGGGTATTCCCTAAAGATGTACACAAACGTAGCGTTACACATAACAATTATATTGTCGAGCCCAAGATATACATTTTACTAAATTTCAACTTTTATAGTGGGTAGTACATGTACATGTGATTTTAGGCGATTTAGGACTACAGGCGTGGGATATGGGGTTAGTCACAAAGATCATCATATATGATAAGTAACTTATTATCGCCCAGTCATCCCTACTGATAACTTATTTAATTAAAATGTAAGGCCTATCTATAAAATATCTTGCTTCTATTCAGCAGACAGTTTCAGACTGGTTAATGACCAGACTGGAGATATTCAGATGCTTAAAAATGTTCTATTTAATCCCATTACTTTGTTAACTTAGGTTATACAACGCCGGCAGGATGGTACCGTTGATTTCTACCGAAGCTATCAGAACTATACAGACGGGTTTGGTGACCCATCAGGAGAGCTCTGGATAGGTAAGACTTTCGATACCATTTCATTAGTGGAAAGGGTTTGGTCAAAGTCCGTAGTCTGGTTTGCCATACTGTACATGCTGCAGCTTGTGGACGAAATCTGTTTAGGCTCCATATATTATTGAGTATTGACGTTCTACCGGTGTCTTTACACACTGGGCATTTAATACATTTTCTCTACTCATTGGGGTTTCACCACTTCAAAGCATAACTAGAAGAATGAGGTTATGAATTGTAGAACTTTGATGTCTTTCAATACTTCGTAGGGAATACTGTCAAGACCAGGATTTTTTTTTACTATTCTTTGATTTTATTAATACCATTTGTAACTCACCAGAAGAAATAGTTCTGTTTAACTTGTCACTTTCGACACAGGGATGATGTGTCATGTGTAAACCAGCCGCATCTACTAAAAGTTTCAAAGATATTTTCGATAATAGTATGCCTTTGTGTTTATTGATCAGCAATATACCCCAAGTCCCTTTTCGATATCTCTAACGATAGTTAAAACGTCCAAAGAGTGTTTCAAATAACGTTTTTATGAAATGAACTGAATGTGTCAAAAATAATGTATGGATTATATTTAAATTAATGGGACGTATCTGTGTCAACAGAAAGTCGCAATGGGGTGTCCTTTTGCTGGCAAGCAACGTTGGGGATTTGGCAAGAAATGCGCGAACTGACGAAATGATTGCATTGATTTATGAATGTGAGGTCGCGGGTGCTCTGGCGATACACAGAGTATCTGCAAGACACTCGGATATACAGTGCAGGTGCAGTGGTCTGTGTGGGCTCCAACTATGTGCAACGAGACGTTATTGTCAGGGCAGTATATGTTCATATACAGAAACCTATAAACTTTTCGACCGTGTAGAATCCAGTGTTGATCGTAGTGAACCGTAGTGAACCTGACTTCCATGTTGACAACGGGATCCCCCCCAAAACCATATTGCTGAACGAAC
>JAAUYG010262217.1_pt1 | contig 12520 bp, 16 predicted proteins | sample 7278091 | NCBI WGS metagenome assembly JAAUYG01 (sample SAMN14350201, study PRJNA611818) | marine sediment metagenome | isolation source: surface marine sediment (0.6m) | place: French Polynesia: Moorea | collected 2018-08
ACACACACACACACACACACACACAGACGGTCTGACAGTCGGACGGACACACAAAGTGATCGCAATAAACCCCTTGCGGGGTTTAATAATACCCCCACCTTGGGGTGAGATGATCCGAAGCGTATTGGTAGAGTGTGGCGAAAAGCAATTGTGGCAAGAACAAATAGTTGCGTATTTAAAAGCTTTAATTAATTCTGTGCGTGTCAAACCGCTATAAAATTACAAATGCTAAATGTTTTTTCAAACATGTCTTAGTAAGATGTTATTTCGGGGAAAAGAATTTCGAGGGATGGAAGGATTATTTCGAGGGAACGAAGTTCTATTTCTCACGAAATAGAATTAAGAGAATTTCTATCGAGGGAACGAAATAGCATTTCAGTCTATATAGTTTTGAAATGATAATATCTGTCTTCAAACTTTTGAAAATATATACAGTCAAATCAATGGTGGGGTTTAGTTATTCACCATTTCATGTAGCAGCAATCTCCCTTGGGTGAAATTTACTATGATACGGAAACCAGTTAAATTATTGTCATACAGCGTGTAAGTTAATGCGTTAGAGGGGATTCATAAAACTTGCAGAAAGATGAAACGAGCATGGACCAAACATTACATTTAGAATGAACACAATCTCTGATCAACGCCATTAACGAATTCTTCCAGAAATTTCCACTCAGGCCTTTAAGTGCCGTGCGTGTCTATGAAAGTTAAAATCAACCAAATTATGCAACAGGAGACGTTGCCATTCAACTAAAGCTCCACATCCGGTTTGCATCAAATGTGAGTAGATCTAAATTCTGAAACTAAAGAATGGATCGTATCCTATACATGTAGATGGTACTCCAGCAAATCACTGGTACACCCACCCGATGCTACTTAACAGTTACGTAATACTTTAGCGTTTCCTAGCACAACAATCTGGGTGACTTCCTGGTGCATGCCTGATCCTTCAGACCCATATGGATATACTTAATGTTCCTTGTGCAGCTACCACTTAAGTTACATAGCAACTTGGAAAGCGGCTGTATCCAGGTAAAGGAGTATGAGAGACAATCCTGGTAATTCGGGTTTAGCATTAGATAAGCGATACACTTAAGTGGATTATTGTAACAATACTTATCGTAATACATAAAGACCCAAAGTGGAACGTGTCATAAATCCCTAAACGTATAACTCGACAGTATCCACAACTTTTTAAACCAAGTTTTAATTCACTCGTTATAAGAATAAATAAGACATCAGGTCACCACGTAATTACCTTATAAACTAGGGATAAGCCGTAAGGACAAGCTTACCATCTTCTCCGTTTATGTATCTATCTTGTTCTTTTGCCGTTCTCAACGGACTGCTTTTACCTAAAGGTCTCTCTCCAACCCTAGGACTCCCACCATTATACGCTATCCTGCGAGCTGCCCACTTTTACATCGTTTCGGTCGTCGGAGCCATGTGCAAAACCAAAAAAAAAAATGTCTGCTATTTCCACAAAATTTAAAGCAAATCTGGCCGCCACTGGTCTCTGTACAAATATATCTTGTTGTGCAATAAATTTTACAAACCAGATGTAGTGTTGTCATTATTGCTGGCTTTATTATACTTTTTAAGTGCAGCACAATTGCGTTACGGTGGTATTTCCACGTCTTGGTAATGTTAAACGGAAGGCTTAATTGTCGGCATGCTCAACCTGTTGAGTCTGAAGGAGTGATCTTAAGAGGGTTTGAGAAAGCACAAGTAAAATCTATAACATTGAGAAAAAAGCGCATATTATATGACAGCCATTAACCGTCATGGCAGGAAACATACTCTAACGAGATTTATGCATCGTCAGGCGTCTCAACTCACTCAAGCTTCGCCCGTTCCACTCGTTCGTTACCAGGTGGTGTAAGCCTTACCCAGTCAATGTATGAAGTGCTAGTTTTTATAACAAAACCGCACCTGTGGACGACTCAGATATAAAAGTCTCAGGGCGGACGGTCTGATGCAAAACGGCTTCCACCTTCTTCCGCGGATGTGAGAGGATGGCTGCCGGGATTTGGGTGTTGGCGTTCCTGTCCTGTGTCCTATCTTCGGCATATGGTTCACACTTCAGGGGAGGCCTCATCACATGGAAACCGCAACCAGACAATCCTTCGAATGTAGGGAAAACCGAGCGATTCCTTTGCCTATATACCTGTTATTACACACAGCTCTCTTTTCAGTAATTTAGAGTAATTGTAGAGCCGAGAAATGGATAATGTAGCGCTACGTTCGAAACATGTTTATTGAAAATATAGATGTAACACATGTTTATTGTGACATTTCGCTGCCTTGGATAATGTAGCACTACGTTCGAAACATGTTTATTAAAAATATAGATATAACACATGTTTATTGTGACATTTCGCTACTTTGTAATGAAAAAATATTGTTTTAGAAAAAGAAAATGGAACTGTGGTGTGTTTTTCCACCTTGTTTTGACAATGCATGCTATACTAATCATCGTGATTCTATCCATGATCGCATGAAACAATAGAAGCTAAAACGGGTCGAGTTCTGGTGGCTATATGATCTCAAGGTCAAAGTTCAATGTAAATCACGGTTTACCCTATCCTGTTTTGAACACGGCCAGTTTATCTTGGCATCCTTGTTGGCTGCTTCCAATCGTTCCAGCTCGACATTGACTTTCGGATGTCGTGGAGGAGGACGTATTATAACTGCATGTGCAACCAGTCAATCATTGACTCTGGACAACTCATCGGGGAAGGGTTGCTGAGTTGTGTCAGTGGCTGTAGAGGCTCCGTTGGGAGTCTCATGGTGCGCTGTACAGATTACAGTTTGTCGGAAGACTGGAGTACGGGTACCAATAGTCTCACAGCCAGCTTCGGGGCCGGGACACAGGTTACCCTTCGGTAAGTAAGAGGTGGGATACACACCACCATCCTAATACTACACAAGTAACAAGGTGCTGTCCACTTGCATATTACAGCTACTGGTATAAATTGGATCATTTGCTACTACTGTATTGATGAAGATAGGTGTTACTATGCAGAATAAGTGTGAAAACATTCTAACACTGGGGCAATAAGTCATAACTGATGTTACTACATGTATCTCTCGTTTACCGATATTACGCTACAGTCACAACTAATGTATTTTAAATTAGGATGTAGTTTGTTAAAAATGTACTGTACCAGCCGTTGCTGTTAATGTACCACTCAGTGTTGTTGCATATGCTAGGGTATGTACATGTAGCAGTGTATACGTGTTGCCGTTGCTTCTAATGCTGGGGACGCAGCTGCCTGGGTGTTTCATAGTGGTGTTCATTCCTCAGGTTTAGTTCATGTTGCTGGATATCCCGTCTTGTCGCTGGTGCTGGGAGCATGAGCATGCTAATGACACTGGATCTGCGTACTCGGGCCGACATTGGCATCATCAACAGCTCTCCCATTACCTCGATGCCCCCAATAGTACGACTCCAGCAGGGATGTGACCATGTCATTAGAATTCCAGGTAAAGGACTTCTGCTAAATACTACAAGACCCCTGCCCCAATCATTGTCGGTTTTCCTTATTATTATAAGGCATCTACTGCACTACCCGCAGCCTCCCATGTCTAAATATAAAGTTTGGTCTTACTGCTACATTAGTGCTACTAGCTTGCATTGTACCGCAACTTATCACTTCATAACCAAAAGATGATGTTATTTTTTATTATCGCTCAATCCAGTGACTGATGCCAATGGAGATGTGGTGAGGTGTCGATGGTCTTCCGGATCAGCTGAATGCGGTGGGGTGTGTGGGGCTTTCGTGGGAGCCACCCTCAATGGGGCAAGTGATAACATTATTCCCCTTTCACATTACCAAACAATTCCTAACTAATCTCTTCATAAAACCCAAGAATTAAATTAAACAATGAATTAACCAGTTTCAAACGTCCTGATATCTTTTTTTTTTTTTTTTGATTTATGATCACATGATAAGTCTATTCATATTTATCCCCAAGATGTTTAAAGACATCTCCATAGATAACCTCCCGATGGACTCGATCGTCTGCACCGAGACATGCCCATAACTCAGTGAGTGGCCACAGGCTTTGATGCAGTCCAAATGAGAGGTTGCCTTTAATTCCTGTATGCGGCTGTGATAATTGCCAAAGCCAATCAGAGAAGGAAGTCCCGCATACCTTGTGAATTAACCGGCAAGTGTTTCTTCCAATATTTATAGGAGGACTGCACCGTGGAGTTCAAGACTCCGGCCTCCTACACTGATGGTTGGTACGCCGTGGCCCTGCAGATAGAGGATTTCGCCTCCTCCCAGGATAAAGTCCCCCTCAGTAGCATCCCGCTACAGTTCCTCGTCCACGTGTTTCCTTCCACTGAGGCCTGTGACGGAAGTCAGCCGGAGTTTGTCGGGGAGACACCAGAGGACGCTGATCGTGTGGTGGTTCTCCTGGAACAGCAGTACCAGGCTAAACTGGTGGCTGCGGTCAGCAGTCCGGTTAAGAGGTCAGTCAAACCCAGATACTGTATTACATTATTGAAGATAAATCTTCAAAAATGGAGGTACATATAATTCACTTGTTAAATGTAATCATTTGTGAAGCTTGAAATAAATCAAATTCACAAAATGCATGGCACGGCCTGAATGAACCTGTACTGACTGTGTACTCACATGTTGCCAACATTAGAGTCCTATACTTTTTTACTTGGTACCGATATAACTTAAAGTAAAAAGTCTGGGTTGGAGTTCTCGACACAAACGTGTATATTGACGTTTAGTTCAAGTAATCTTAGCATTGTTGCTGTCTCAGAACGTGACTTCAGTTAAAACTTATTAGACTAACTTTTAGTCCTTATTGTACATATGCATTTGGCCGATTCCTTTCCCAGAATTACCCAGATCCAGACAGTGTCACCCCAAGGCATGACCAGAACCGACGTCAGACGCTATCCGGGATCCAACGTTCGTTATTACGTGGATATTGAGTGGAATCCGACAATCAAACAAACAGGATCGCACATTCTCTGCTTTACCGCGACGGACAACAGAGGGTAGGTACTGAGTAAGTTAATTCTGAAACAAAAAATAATGTTACGCATTTATTTATTCCTTGAATATATTTATACTGGGTGGACCAGCTTCAAAATGCTGTGTTCTACCGTGCCGACTAGTTGCTAACAACTTTGACAGTTTAACAGTTATATAAGGAGCATAGAGAAAAATTGTAATATTATTACATAGATTGCCTAAGAGATTCCGACACTTTTCGTTTAAAACATACATTTTGTAATTACTCTTGAAAACATGCTGACAAAATAAAACCTGTGAAGCATCTGGTAAAGAATTCCATACCAAAGGGCCGTTATATAAAAATGATTGTTTTAATAGTTTACAGTTTGGGCATGGTACATAAAAAAGCCCGAGCTAAGACTTCTTATAAAGTCATCGTGGACATCAGAAACACTTGAACTAGAGTTTTTTTAAGATAACCTGACGCGTTACTACAAGTACATGTGTGCATTAACAGGCCCACAAAATAAATTCGATGGTGGTGTACTGCCATCCATCCCACGACCTTTACAATACTCAACCCACTAATATCCCAGTCCCTGACTTACTCTGTTTTCGAAGTCGTTGAACGTCATTTACGTGGTTCCTAGGGGCCTATTCCCAAAGAATCAAACAGTAACCAATTACAATGCTTATTGATTACCCTTTACTATTCTTCTTTAGGTACTGTATAGTCAGAGCTATAAGTTAATTCCTATAAAAATCCCTTATATATCAGCGTCAAATGACACAAATGCTTACCATCAGTACTGACCAGCGTCGTCCATTTCCAGGCTCAACAGTGATCAGAGATGTGTTACCCTTGTGGTCGGAGGTAGGCGCTTAGTTTGAATTTTGTTTTGTGTACTTATACTACGAAGCTTCGTTCAATATGAATACTAATTAATAGGGCTTTAATGTGTTAAACACTGGGCTTGCTTGCACCACCCATCGCATCATACTCAATAACACTTCTTTAATTGGGTATTCGAGAAAAAATGGATTTAGAAAATGGAGTTTTACTGTTACTTTTTGTGACGACAATAACTTGGCTTAGTGTAATTCCACGAGTAAACAGGTTATATTAGTTTATGCCGCATAACATTTCAGTTGACCCGGCCACGGTGCCCAGTATCACCAACGTTGCCCCGCGTGGGGAAGTGGCTCCTGACCAGGCAATGTGGACAGTAACTTTTGATAAAGAGGTAACTTTGATTGCAATTAATATAGAAAATGTGTATGTATCAGACACAGGCTTTCTGTCTCAATCTTGTTTTGATGTTAAGCAGCACGTATCTTCTTTCTTATTAATCCGTGTCTATTCCAGTCTCCATTGTTAAGTTGGTGTTGAGATAGTGTTCTTTTTAATATAACATGTATTAATATCATAAAAAGTCATGACATTAATAATGATTGATTTCAAACTCGTCCAACTGTAAAGACATTTTCTTCTGCGATGACGATAAAAGACAAGTTACATGTACTTGGCACCAATGCCTTTACCATATCCATGATTTAATTGTTGCTACCACGAAAGCGGCATCCGATGGTTTCAGTTCATGCGGCCCAGGACGCCGACACTGGTGAAATTCATAGAGAGCACCTCTGGCACGGTTGTCTACACCATAGATGTCTCTAGCTCTCTGGACGCGGTCTATCCAGCTGGGAGTCAAGGCAAAGATCTGGTCCTCCGCACACGTCATCAGTTCCAGCCTGATCAGTCGTACCACGTTCTTCTGGATCAAGGTGATGCACCAGAAGGGTTTACAATATTCATGGCCACTCTGTAAATCATCATTCTGCGAATTGGAATAACCTTGCAACCTTTTTGTAATACATGTATATTGTTGTTAGGTTTTTGCTTGTGTTAATTGCTCTGCCACTATTGTAACAACAGTATTCATTCCGATCGACACTTGATTCCGATGCAGGCGTAGCGTTGAGTGTCACCGTGCAGGACGTCCCATCAGCCGCTGTCACCGACCCTACATTTTGGACTTTCGACGTCCGTGAGTTAATTAGCCATTTTCCTATTTGACTAAATCTGCACATGGTGTACAGTAATTCCGATGCCGCATACCGTTGGTAATGGTCCTATGGCGTTGGATTGGTTTGCACGAATTACTTGACACACAAGAGATTGAATACTGTAAACACCTACATGTGTCGTTGAGTTTTCAATGTTTCGCCAGATCTTGGAGTTTTTTTGTTTGTTTTTTTCAAAATGCCAATCCAGTATAGCGCCTGTTCTGCTCTGTTCTTCCTTTCTAGTGCTTAATTTTCCATAATAGCTATATTTTTTATCAATAACTAATTCTGCATGTACTCAGGCGGAGCAGCTCTGTCACCAGTTTTGACTTAAGTCAGAATCTTAGGCAATCATATTTCTGATGATAATTTAGGTGAAGGCTTATAGACGTTAGTGTTTTCGGGATTTATTCAGTGGTCTGTAACGCTCCTTTTTGTAAAACGATATAAGACCAAGGGACTCCGTTTCAAAGAGTGGTATTGTTTGTTTAATACCAGGCGATGACCCCTGTAGATCTGACCCCTGTGGACATGGCGGCAGATGTACTCGTGGTGAAGGTCAAGAGTACTCCTGTACATGGTGTGAGGAATACCTACATGGAGGAGTGTGCCCAGAAGGTATGATGAAATGGGCCAGTTTATGCGGAGTACAAGTAGACCTGCATGCATCTAAAATCGCAGTGACATCCACAGTTATAGTGATAGCGATCGATTTGACTAATAGATATAAAAAAATATTACTCTAAAGTTTACCGTACGTATAGAAAACTATGGTTCTCGATATAATGACTGAACTCGGGAGGAGTTTTCTATAATTAAGGCTTTTAAAGTGTTCCAAGCAACTGGGACCATGCTTCTAGCGTAATACACTGTAAGCCACAAATGGTCATCATGTGCATTTTGAGGTTTGCAATTTTAGTTATACAATTTCGAATAAAATGTTTGTTGTCAAAGTTTGTAGCTAAATGCGGATAATTATGGACTCATAAACACTGTTTTAAATATTGTGCTACTCAGATAGGGAGGTTTAAGCAATGATAATAACAATTTTGAACATGTGTGTGAAGGTCAATTTCGACAACATTGTCTATCTCCATATTATAAGTATTATACGGATTTCTGACAGCGGTTTTTGCTATCAGTTCCAGTGGACTGCTCGTCCTGTCGGTTCTCCAACGGTCTGGGATTCCGTGTAGACCCGAGTAACTGTCAGTGCTACTACTCGTGTGTGGCGCAGGGAGACGGCAACTACATTATGCGTGAACGGCAATGCTGCGACAATGGGCTTCTGTGGAACCCGGAAGTGCTGTCCTGTGATTGGGCAGAAAATGTAGCTCCGCAGGATTGTGATCTGCCGACCGAGCCACAGCCTCCACGTTCCACTGTACCACCAGGAGATAACAGTCAGTGTCGCTTATCGTGTGTGTGCCAGGCGTATAGTAGTATGCTGACGCAATTAAATGCATTATTAAAATTTGTTTAAAATTAAAATAATAAAATAATTACTCATTTCCCATACCAGACAGGGAAACTGGATTGCTTAAAAATGGCTGTTTAAAATAATTTTTTCGGAGTTAGATTTTTTAGGGTCGCCTGTTTGTAAAATGTCCTGCTTGGAGTAACGTCTGTCTCACTGTCTCTCCATCTCCGCCAGGACCATGTCCATATCGAGCACATAGTAGCGACCCCAGTAAATATATCCTGACAGTTGACGGTCAGGAGGTCATCCTGTCCTGTCCTGCTGGACTCACCTGGAATCAGGACGTCTGTGTCTGTACTGGCGACGGTAAGTGTGCAATAACAAGGTCGCACTCAGGGAAATACTGCAGTCACATTTTGACGTAAACTAACCTCTTTGTCAATCGCTTTATTGCACGACCCAGGCACAAGCCATGTTATTGCTTTAATAGTTGCTGATGATAGCATGTGCGAGCTGTTGCCATGAATTAACTTGCATGGGATCAAGGGACATGCAAGATATGCTTATCATGCTATGTGTATGTATTAATACACATAGGCGTGCTATTTTTAACAGTCATTCAATGGGACAAATTGAATAACTAAGTGATGCATACCTCAGTAAACACTGCTCTCCCAGTCCATTTGCGGAACCATTTGTGGCTTGAACCATTGCGGAACCATCCCGATCCATTTGCGGAACCATTTGTGGCTGCCTACTTTCGATACGAGGCCAAAGACCTTGGTAATCAATATGCCAAATATCGCATAAGGCATCCAGTTTCCCCAAAATGTTAAATGGAGTCTTATGGAATCCCAGGGTAGTTTCCAGCGTCAATTTCGGGGTCATTCGGTCCACTTGTGTTAAAATGATGTAGAACTCGAACACGGCTAGTCATAGAGTGAAACAGATTGAAATTTGGGGCTCTGATGCATCAGTGCAAAATGTATGGGGCATAATGTATCTCGACTGTCACTAATAGCGTATATGTACTTTACTACTTGTCCAGCCAAAGAAACAATGCCCCTTTGACCTTCAAATGTGAAAATTAAAATTAGTTACCCCAGGTGCATAGTGGTAGGCATAAACGTAACTTTGTGTTATCTGGCAGGTGACCAAACAGAGGGTCAATGCCAGTGGCCCTCTTGTCTTTACTACTACAATCCGTTTGGTTATAATTGCAGACTATGCTGGTAGTGAGTGTGACCAGAATGGTCCCCTGCTTTACTTTCCGTTCGACGACCATTTCAACGACGTGAAATGTAACCATGCCCACAGTGACGTGTATGGTCACGTGATTCTAAGCTGGGACGCCAAGAAAGGCAGATCCGCCTATTTTGATGGCAGTAGTCGTCTGACTGTGGAGTTTCTCAACAACTGGTCAGTGAAACAGGATTCTCGTAGATAGACGTTTCAAACAGCGTAAAATATAAAAATAATTTTATTGAAGATAAGATAAAACTTTATTGAATGTCGGTACCTCAATAACAAATAACATATAAGCACAAAATGCTATTTACCGAGTCGACATGACATTGTATGGTAAATTAAATGTGACATGAAAAGAATGAAATGAACTACATACAACCACGCGTGTGATGAGAATGGCGACTTTATGATCATAAGTACTTGGACACATTTGAAAACACAACTGGACCTTACCATTTATTAGAATGTCATACACTATTCTCATAATAAAATTCACTTCAAAGTGTAAAGTTATAATCTATTCATAGTACATAAAACACAATCATGATGGGCAATTAAATAGTTTGGGTAGATTGGCTCTGTGTGGACCTTTGTAGTAATGTATATCGGCTTATATTAATGGAGATTTAATTTCATTTTGCTTTCATCTTTACCGTTATTAATATCTAATGTACCGTGATGGCGTGTTTGGGTTGGTCCACTATTGGCTGGCCGTGTGCGAATGCCACATTTTGTGAACGAACAGTTTGGAGGGGTTGATTGCTAGTTTATTTGGAATGTCTGCAAAAGTTTACGTAAACAGCATTTCGAAATAGCATGAAAGGAAACAGGCCAAAATTCTTCTGCAGATATAGCCGCCCACAGCACAGACAGTTACATACATACACACATGCACACATACATACACACACGCAGACACTCGGGTCACCCAGAATCTCGGATATTAATATTTGAAATAGCATTATAACACAACGTTGCAGGTTTGCTGGGAAGGAGATATCTGAGTGGAGTGTGACGCTGTGGGTGAAGATGTCCGGGCCGCCGGGTGGGGTGTACGGCCTGGTGTCGTACGGCGACTGTGAGAATGACCATCCGTTCACCCTGTACCTGAAAAATGGCGGCAGGCTGGGTGGAAGTGTTTACACGCTGTCACAGGAGACCAGCAGCGACCTGCAGGAACCAGTAAGTAACGTTACAATACCGTAACGTATACATCGACATTATGGCGTCAGCCTCATGCTATATGGAGTGTATACAAACCTTGGTGGGAGTACCCAAAAGAAACTTACAAAGTGTAGGAAATGGCTGCAGCTCATAATTGAGCAAGATAAAATGCTCCCTGATAGGATTTTCTGGCGTCATTATTGCTTTGGCTTCCGAATGAAGCTGGCTATTTATATTGACATTTTGTGATGCAAAATAATGCCTGTTGTCACTCCAGCACACTTATATAGCATCATTCAGGCAATTAAATTACATTGTGGAAAAAGTGTGATGCACGACACACAAAGCTATGTAGACGTGTGTATTTTAAAGTTAGGCAATAGCTGTGTATGTGCTGCGTACACACGTTTACCTACACCTTCTTTGTATGAGGTACAAATAATCAGCATCATCACCGACAGCGATTGCAAGGAAAGAAAATCTTCACTTGTAGTAGCAGCTATCTACAGAGCTAGAAACTAAAAGACATCGCTTGCTGTTAAGGGGACCCAGCCTTCGGATCGATAGGTGATCTAGTGCATATCCAGTCTGTGGGACTTTCCACTTCATGTTATTCCCTGCTCACTCTACCCAGACACCCAATGCCTAAAACAGATAACACTATTTTACTTTCCAGTTGGGAGCTTACAAGTGGAATCACGCTGCCTTGGTGTACAACGGCGTCCATCTGTCTCTCTTCCTTAACGGGAACAAGGTCAAGGACGTCCCAGCCGACGGTACGAAACTTTATAGTCATTACACCACTCGCAATACTTGGCTATTTCTCCAGTGTATTCAAACATTAACTGTACCCATCGTTTAAAATAAATTTCGTTTTATCGAAACTTGATATACCTGGGATGATATAAACCGCCATTGTAAACCGCTGAGGTGGGCTGAACTTCCTAATAAATAACAAATGGGCCAACCTCCTGATGAATGCTATAGAGTCTGACATGGAAATAAGTCTTGACCGAAATAAGTCTTGGTCACGTCTTGATCACGTTTCTGCTCTAAGCGCCCTTGGGGCATATAGCAAAGTTAGAGAAGTCGAAAAAATGTATATTGCCATTACCATTATCATTAAAGTTTTACTCTGTTACTCTTAATATACGTTTGTTTATGTACATTAAATACATGTAGATGTAATTGTCATTCAGGTTTCCTGCGTAATGCTCAGTGTCCATTGGCGATTGGTCACGTGGAGGCTCCGGGTCGAAATGGATTCCTCAAAGGCTTTCTGGACGAGGTATGTACCAAGAGGGTTTTTTATTGCTTTGGTTTTGACGTTTACTACACAATTCATATTTACTATTATTGTTGTTACAACGTTATGCACTTCAATAAGCGTCATCTAGTTACAGTCTGTGCACATGTACTCTTTATTGTAGTCTGTTAATCCCTTCATCGTGGACATAAACATGTACACAAAGATATGTAAACATGAGAGAGAGAGAGAGAAAAAAAGAGAGAGAGAGAGAGAGAGAGAGAGAGAGAGAGAGAGAGAGAGAGAGAGAGAGAGAGAGAGAAAGAGATGATTCACGGAATAGAGATAAAAACTATGAAGGTCCGAGTCTACAAAAGATAAAAATATAAC
>JAAUYG010157484.1_pt1 | contig 12517 bp, 10 predicted proteins | sample 7278091 | NCBI WGS metagenome assembly JAAUYG01 (sample SAMN14350201, study PRJNA611818) | marine sediment metagenome | isolation source: surface marine sediment (0.6m) | place: French Polynesia: Moorea | collected 2018-08
ACTCCACCTAGTACTACTACTATTATTCGAATTTATTGTATTATATTTATAAATAGTAGAATTGAGATCAGAAGTATGATTTTACGTACTATTTCTACTACTACTACTACTACTACTTCTTCTACTACTACTACTACTTCTCCTTCTTCTACTACTACTACTACTACTACTACTACTACTACTACTACTACTACTACTACTACTACTACCACCACCACCGGTTTCAAGTCGCTACCCATACAAAAACAGATCTGTGGTTTCAAAAGATTTATTTTTCCACCAATCCGAGAAACCAAGATCTCACAGCCCCTTTGTAGATGACTCACTCTATATATTCCGGGGCAAATTATGGAGCCAAGCATACACGATGGATTGGCACAGCTTGAGATAGGGCGAGCTTACATCATCATCTGTCTCCATTTGACAGAACCTGTCGCGATCCTCACAGAGTGGCCTGTAATAGTCGGTCAATCAATTCCACCCACAATCTGTCGTACCATCGATCCAGCCACACAGATCAGAGGCCAGCAATCTGCCACCATGTATAACTCAAGCAATGGCACCAAATAGAGAAGGCAATTTTTCATTGCCCTTATCCAGAGCTGCCACTTCAAAGTAACGAAAAAGAATTTTTCGGATGCTTAGTCGCAGACGTTTTATTTACCGTAAGCCAAATCTTTGACAGAGACAGTGTCGTTTGCAGGAGAAAATAAAGTCTCAATAGTGCATCGTGTGCATGGCGCGATGGAAATAAAGCAAGTGCCTTGAAAAAAATAGCTTGTCAAATTACCTTACCACACTGACCTTGTAATGGCATGCTCGGCATAATCGGCTTCCTCAAATGCGTTACTTTAAGCCATTGCTGTATTTTTAATTCACATCAGATGGTACATAAATTCAAATTTCTTATGTCGTTTATTAGTACGTGTCTCTCTCAGCCATCATTGACCGGGTTTATCATGCGTCATTTACAACACCTGTATGACTTTTGCCAGTCACCACTGCCATATACTACTACGTTGTATAGTCTATGATTGTAATCTAATTTTACTTGTGAGAAACAATATCTGGCAATATTGATGTATTTAGCCGTTTTATTATTATTTTTAAGGCGTTGCACAAGTAAAAACGGTATGCCACTCCGCTCAGAATTTCCGGCCATTTGTAATTGTCTCAGTTTTTTGCATCAAAGATGTTTGGCTATCACGATGTGCATGATATGACTATCACAGTTTCCTTGTACATTAATGCTGATGTTTACTCTGTGGAAATTCGGCTGCTTGAACTATGTACAGTGCGGTCTGGTGATCAAAGTCCCAACATGGTATTTCAAATTGCATTAAGTTAAACAATGGTTGACGTTGAAGCTCTTCCTGAAAAAAAAACACTTGTATTTCCCTATGGCACTACTGCTTTAGACTTTATGCCTTGCCTGTGCTAAGTGGTTTCACAAGACTTGTGTTTGAAGGATTGATCGTCAACTGAAAACGCATATCCCCTAGACCTGACCCGTGTCTTGATTCCTCAAGATATGGCAGCTCTTCTAGGCCCATATAAACGCATTCTCCATCCAGTCTCGTCAGATGGAAAGTCGTACCTTTCAATTACCACGGCGAATCTAGGCGACACGACGTAGATTCCCACCGGAGCTATTCCCACCAGAGCTGACCTATTTAACATGAATCACCCTTAACTCGGGAAGGGCCAATTTGCTGATTCTATCTAAACTGATCAAAGTGTCTGGATAGGAGCTGATAATTCCTCCCCTCCACATAAGACATCACAACCACATATATTTGTTTACTACGAAGTAACATGATTCAGGTTTTTCCTAAAAAAGAGGGATGGAAACTATATTCATGATATTTAAGAGCAGGCCCAGTTGTGATGTTTTGATCCATGTATGGTTAGATTCGTTACGGTCTTGTGTCATGTGGGCCTAACCACCCTAAGACACATTTGTATATCTACATTTTATTCTGACACAAATTTGCAATGTATACGTTTGTAAAAAGAGACGCCAAAAGCTATAGCGGCACAGCATAAATTATGATTGTTCATACTGTATTCAACTTTCAAATTAAGGCAAAAAGTTACCTAAAAACATGTCTACCATGGACAATAGACAAGATGTCTATATTCATGCTGGCAATGTTTGGAGCCATAGCAAGGTACATAGAAGATAAAGATTTTTTTTTTCAGATCTAAAACTTAAGTAAGTAAACGTTTTATTAACAGCCACAGGGTTGGATAGTACAATATGACAACAGCAATACATAAGTAGGCACGAGCTCAAAACTTACAAAATAAAAAATGCATATAAAATAACCCTTTTAACCCCTTTTAACTTCAATTTAGTAGGACCTTCTTGTGCTACTTCCGTGCTTCGCTAAAGTTTCACAGTTGAATTAACTAGCCTAAAGCTATCACACAGACAATAGATTTTGAGACTATTTCACTGGCAACTAAAATAAACCTCATAGGGGAAAACTATTTTTGTAACGATCTGTGTGGCATTTTGGTAAAGGGTAATCTCTTTTTGGCGCAGACTGTAAATTGCTGCACGCTTCAGAGGTAGCAGGTCGTGAAGTTTATGTTTCTGGTTTTTCATGGCATCAAACAATTTAAGACACAATAACTCACGACGATCACTCAATATGAGAATACTGACAGATTCGCGTGCAATTCGATAGGGTACACGAGGTAAAATAATCTCCATGCTGGCCTCTGGGCTGACTCGATGGAAACATTGGTCAGTATTAGGAGAGGTTGCCCACACCTGGCAAGCGTACTCACATACTGGGCGTATCAAACGCAATTATACATTCAATAAGTCGCGAGGAGACGGGCCGGATCTCTTCAAATATCAATGCATATGTCATACTGATGTCATGCATGTCCGGGCCAGTATTGGGAGTGGGTAATGCTGATGTCATGCACCAATGCTGATGTCACACAAAAAGTACAAAAGGGTTTTACACAACATAAGATACCTAGTGCTTACATCATGCATATAGGTAGCAGACAGAATAGAGACAGCTCTGCTGATGTCATACAAATGGGTAGCAGACAATTACCGCTAATGTTGATGCCATGCTCCTTGGATACCACATTAAGAAGTAGAATAAAAAAATAACATGAATAATGCTTTTTATGCAAAAGGGTTTATGCAGTATGGAAATAGTTATGCTGATGTCAGGCATATTGCTATTACATGACAAATACAGAGAACGAAAGCTTATGTCGTATACAATATTTCCACAGGATCGATATATTGTCATCATATACTATACATACATACATGTTTGATGATGCCAAATGAAGGTGTTTTGTTAGTGGGCGGGGTTTCTGCTGTCCTTGGAATTACTTTCACGCTGTAGAAATGTCTTAACAAAATATATCAAAAACTCTTTAACCAATTAACTTCATTTTTAAGTCTTCCCGCTGGCCAAAGCCTGAAATGATGAGATTTTGAGAAATATCACCACTTGGAAAGGGTGGAAGTGATGGGTCCAAATTTTGGCCTAGTGATGAGGGATAGGGAAAAGCATGTTAAGTTGCTGTGAGAGTTAAATTGGAGTCGACTAGGCTGTAGCAGTGCATGATGTATGCAGGGTTACTTTTAGATGCCTCTACTAGTATGATGTCACATAAGGGAGTTATGCAGGCGGGCGGGGTTTTCCGCTGTCCCAGTGGTCTTTCTTGTATTGCATTCCCATTACTCTACTGCCAAATTCCCATTACAGCTCTGTCGCAGTGCCATTACAGCGTTGTAGCATTACTAGTCGGTCGCAGGTGTCCAGCGACTGGTTGAGGTCACCTCCACGAGCTGTCTTCAGAACAGATCTTCCACGACGAACAGTTCCGCCACATATACTTAGGAAGTAACGAATATCAATGATGGCCCGGTGATTCGTTAAAGGGAAGGAAATGACCTGGTTCATTATCGTCTAAGGGCGCTTAAAGGCGACGGTAATGACCCCCATGCCGAAGGGAACGCGAGTTTTTTTACCATGTCTGGTTTGCGATTGGTGTGGAAGAACATAACAGGCTTTCTCATGGGAATACTCACCCCATAAGAGTTACTGATTTTTGTGATAACAATGCGTTTGCGATTTGTATAGCCATATAAAAATTCGGTGTACAGTGACACGCCTTTTTGGGAGATAGAGTATACGTTATTGGCAACCAAGCGGTTGGATTCTACATGCAGACAACGATAAAACACATTCAAATACCTTTAAAATACTCTCCTTATACTCTCCTTATTAGAGAGCTGCCCTTTGAGGAGTGGGAGCATCATATGCATTCACGGTACTTGCCACCAAGAGTCTGTGTCATTTGTAGAGGGGTGTCCTCTCTCGATAATGTCCTTTATGGGAGGAATATGCTATGTGTATTATTTACAATGTACGGGATAGTCGCTGGAGTTTGACAGGAATACGCCACTGCAACAGCTATCAGGGCAGAAGGGTAAAAAATGTGCGAACGGTGACAGTCATCGATATGGGGGGTCGGTGTGTGTAACACGATGTCAGCTTGACAGCAAGTAGCCTGACTTTTTGGCTTCTCCATAGGCTGCAACGGTGAATTTGAAATTTTCAAAAAAATAAATAAATAAATAAATAAAAAATCATTAAAAATCGCAAACTCAAAATGTCAAAAATTCCAAACGTATTTTTGTGAGGACCATTGGGAAGAAAATTCAGTAAAAGTTAGAAAGCTTCCTGAATCAGCTATGATTTGTAGGAGGAGTAGCGTTTTGACATTTTCGCTCCCATAGGGTCCCATGTTAACGAAAACTAAAAAAAATCGTAAAAAAATGTGAAAATGTGGTTTTTTTTTCAAAAATTCAAAAAACGTGTCAGCGTATGGCCCAAGGGAAGCAACAACCAAAATTTGAAAGAAATCCGCGCATTAGGTTCGGAGATAATTGCGACACGGACAGACGACGGACGACAGACGACAGACGACAGACAAAAGTCCCATACCATGATTCAAGCAGAGCTAAAAATGAAACAAATTATTCAGAACATGAAAATATAAACGAGAGCAGTTTACAACTCACTACACTTCGTTTGGTAACAGGCGGCTTTATGTACTACATGATCGGCCAAAACGCTGGCCACGTAATTTATCAAAAGTAAAATTTGGAACAGACAGGTTTCTTACAATTCAGTAGTTGTCTTGTCACACAACTCAAATTCGGCCAATTAAGAACTTATTAAGAACATTATTTTATAAATGTTGTGCTTTAAGAAAATTTCAAGAAAATAAACTACCAATCGTGTATGTGTGTGCCAACTATTTTGGCTGATAGTGTATGTCTAAGCTTTAGCCATTGACATTTGTACACATAGGTGATGCGATATGACGTGGCTAAAAATGTAGATGGAAACGGTCAATGATGAAATCGCCATAACCCTGGTAGGCCCTCGCGATCCATCAATCTACAATCGAACCGCACTACAGCTCGACCACCGACCAGCCTACGGGTGACGGAGAAGATTACTTGAGAGAAGGCAAAGTGCATGTTATTCTGACTAGTCAGTTTCGTTGTTGAATAATTTGTGGGTGTTCATAATGACCTCTAGTGGTACATTTGGTACATGTATAGAGCATATTACTGATACATGAAACACACTCTACCAACGTGACATAACAACCACAATGCATTCTGACTCATCAGAAACCGTGCAAAAACAGGGATGGTTGTCAGAAGAGGGGGGGGGGGGGGGCGGTAGCTCAAGTGTGTCAGCTTTCTAAGGCAGATATATGGTGACACTAGAAAGGTTTGTGGTTTCCTCGTGTAATGGCCCAGGTATTGTCTGGAAACAACCCTTTGCAATCTCTGCCAAAATTGCCAGTGTGTCAAGGATGTGAATACTATGCATTCCACCACAGATGTCCCACTCAACACACCGTGTCTTGGCGAGGCAAGCCCTCAAAGTGGCCAGGAATCTTTGTTTGATCTTGGCTACTTTCTTTCCCTCCCCTTTCGCCCTGATTGTTGTGATGCCTGGGGCATCAGCGTGTTTTCCCTTCCAGTAGAGACAGTTCGGCCGGCATTTAAGGAAGAGACAAATGTCTTACTCCAATCGCCATCAATCTGGGCCTGAAGTGACACCAGATATCGCCGGCTAAGCAGCAGGGATGCGACTGCAGCACGCAAGGCCGTCTTTAGGCGTCTAGGAGACGAGCTTCCACCTAACAACGTGAGACGGAGAGAGGCCCTACATCAATTACGGTCTATTGCTCTTTGCTGCCTCTCCCCAACGCCGTAAAAGACAATGATGCCCCTTAATAGAGGGATTTATGATCCCAACCATGCGACTGATATCATGAAGGATATTGATGCTGTATTGATTTTGCAAAAAGAAAAATAATAGAGAGAAGACCGTTTATTATTGCTTCCCATGGTAAATGTATTTGTATGGCTGTCAGATTTTGTCTCTAGCGCTTTTCTTCAAATACGGTTAAAGGGATCGAGGGAGGCAGCGGCGGCAGTAGAGTGTACTAGTCTAGTGACGCTCTATTGGTCTCGAAATATAATGTAGGATCGTAATAGAAGAGAAGAAGAAGCAAAATAGGGATAATGAGAAAAAAAGGAAAGAGAAGAAAGAAGAAAAATGAGAAGAAAAGGGAAGAGAAGTAGATGAAGAAAAAGAGGAAGAGAAGAGGGGAGGCGGTGGAGGATGAAGAAAGAGGAACAATTTTATCGAAGCCTCTATATTGTTTTGAAACACTACACCTGCCAATCAAATAGGAACCGATTGTACCAAGACAGCGATAGGCATAAAGACAAAAAAAAACAAAACAAAAAAAACAAAACACAAACATTATATCCTGCAAGCAAAACAGGGGTAGCAACATGAATTGTTTATGCATCGCGTGATCAGCCGATTGTGCGATGTCATATCAATCTCAGTTGTGTGCTTTTATTGTGCCAGTTCAATGTGTATGTATTTTATGCCATTGTCTGCCCACATCACATGTTGCTAATGATCCAGCGTAATTAGACCCTGCATGGTTGACCTACCAGTTAAGTTCCTTGTTATGGCAACGCTAGGGCGATATCTTCTGGAACAATACATTTATAAGTTAGTCGAAATTTCATCTTCATGCGTTATACTTATAAAAGCAGGCACACATAACAAGAGGCACATGATGCCGCATAATAATAGAAGTTTATTATAGTGGGATAGCTCTTCTCACTGTATCCAGGAAGCCTACTCATTTGTTGCCCTCCGAATCTCAAGGGAATGCACAATTGAGAAACATATAATTTGTGAACAAATTCCGAATTCGTGCCATCGAATTGGTCTTTGTTCGACGCATTTCGTGAGACATAAAATAGAACACACGGCTATCAAAATGAGCACAGCGGAAGAAATTCCTCTCAGCGATAATCCACAACCAATTGGGAAAGCGAGACGACGCAATACAAACTACGTGGGACAGAGAAGGTATCCTCCGGGGTATAGTGCTGCTCAAAAACGGGCCCTCGGGAGAGCAGCTAAAGGCAATTTCAATGTACGATCAGATATCCAAATAAGTTGTGGTGATAAATATAACAAACTCTTTATAATTAGTACAACATGTAAAGTTTTTCTTCATAATAATATGATTATAATATAATATGATTATTGGGTGTAATGCTTTGGAGACTGAAAATGGTACCCTGTGCTACATATAAACGAAAGCTGCTGGACAAGGAGACGCTGTCCCAGAATCTGATGAATCTGTCAATGTTGAACAACCTACCGCTCGAGGGAGAAAGGTGACAATGTCCAAGAGGGATAGCTTTTCACCAGTTCCATTCCAGTAAATTGGGTAATTATGCTACATTTTTAAATACACTGCATACCTATCTAGCGACTTCCGCGGAACCTTAAGTTCGATTTTTTTCCAGCAGGGTCATTTTGGAAGGGATGAAACCTTGCACAAGTTGAGCCGCAGGTTCTATTGGCCTTGTATGGCAGCAGACGTGTCACGATGGCTACGGACATGTTAGCGGTGCCTCAAGGTCAATCCGATGCCAAAACACACCACCTCGCCTCTCACTCATATCCCAGCCGATGGGAAAAAGGCAAGTTATTGACATATTTGTAGATACATGTACTTATAATTAAAAACACTGTGCTGTTTTCTGCTATTGGCTCTTGTGGATCTATGGAAATTTCCATGAATGCACCATGCTGAACGGGGATGTTTTGTGGTTGGAGCGTGCTGCGCACGGCGACCTGTTGTTTCGCTCGTTTCGGGGCGGATGGGATCTCAGTGACGTGTTCTGGCCCCCCGAGAGACAGGGCCGGGACGAGTAGGAACAGAGTCAGGAGATCAAACTCGCTGCACGCTCGATCAGTCCTTACGCCATCAGACGAGAGTCTGGACGGTTCATGCCCCTGTGTGAGAGGTAGTCAGAGTCGGAATACCCTAGGCGGCTCAGACTTCAAGCACCCGGCTGTGAGTTCGAGCTTAAGACTCCTCCCGACCAGAGACTGATACCTGAGAGACAAGTGACAACAAGAGAGACCGATCTCTTTGCAAGACAGCTTTATTATTCATTCCCGATCTCCCGGGGCAGAGACACCACCACGTACACAGTCGATGAAGACATGACATGAGACGTTACACGAGACACACAACGTTAGAGCAATGGCTTAGGGCCCTGAAGTTACAGAGAAGTTGGCTTAAGGCCTTACGGTTTGAGAGACCGTCGTGAAAACATAAGTTTATGGCCTTAGATCGTCGTCATCTGGTTGCTGATGATGACACTAATGAGATGTGGCAGGGTACAGATAGTCCATAGTAGGACGAAATGTGAAGTTAGTTACAACAAAATACATAATATACGTGCACACCACAATTAGAACAATGTGTTCAACAAAACAACAGTTTTATACCAACGAGAACATTACGGTCCCTCAGCGCTACTAACGGCTCCAAGTAGTTTGATACGTGTTGTTCGTCCCAGAATCCAGTTCAGAGCTCTCTAAGAGCCGTTACAGACGAAACGCGTCATCACCTGCGCCATAACAACTAGTGCCAAATACAACAAATGCCGATACTCGTCACTGTATATGGCGGCGCGCGCTATCCTATCATCAAACATTTATATAACTCGGTAATTACCGGGGCTATTTACTTCACCTAAAGACTGAGACTGCCACGCATGGCGAGTCAAAGGCTGTGTAATACAAATACTGATAACCTGGAGCAACACCTAGTTTAAGTACTAGGGGGTCGAAATACCACCAAAATACGCTGTTTGCCGAATACACGACCTTAGAAGTACAGTGAAATGAAATGAATGTCATTGATTCGCATACCACCCGCAGACGAATGGCATGACCGAGAAGTAAAGTTTCATAATACGTTGTGTTACATTATTTAAACTATGCATTCAGTCGGCTACACGTTTTGCTTACACTTATTCGCTTTCATTCAGGTTCAATGGGACTCTTCAAATTTTACTGGCTAAAACAACTTTGCCACAAAAATATAATGGGTCCTTGCCCCAAAGTGTGTTCGCATATATCTGAGCACGCATACACTCCATTGTACTTAATGAGTGGCAGGTTAGTGTTGGCTGTTTAAAACGGGTAATGCAAAATAAGTCTTCCACACAACAATTCTCCCATCATCAACTATATTTATGTGCTTCTTATATAATCAAATGTTGATCTTTTTAGAGAGGTATGGACACCCACTGATGTGCGCGAGACTTCCAACACAGCCTGTGTAACAGCGGAACTAAACGTGGCTGATATACTGACAAAGTTGTGCAAAAGATGGAGCAAGCAAGACGTGTTGTTTCGGAGATTGCATAAACAAAATATTAAAACGGCTCAGTCTCGTTACAAAGACGACTATGACCGTCGACAACAGTCAAAACAATCCGTGAGTTATTGTTAATTTATTTTGTGGCTGTAAATAAGCAAAAATGCTAATTGCAATGGTCGCTTTCGTAATCGCTACTTACGTAACCACTTTATATTTCAGATTATTATATACCTGAAAAATCTCACTATACTTTACCACTGAAACGATCGTGCAATAAATTTTCATATCGAACGATGACCTTTGCATATTGCACCCTGACCCGACCCAGATTAGTATAGGGAAAATCATTGAGGTATATAATAATTCGTGTTATCGATCAGCCGTAGAAGCATTCATGTCACCTTACCAGGGCAGCGTCAAAATAAGAACAAGAGGCACAAGGACCTTGGCAGTCTGCTTGACGCCAGCCGTAAATAACACTTGTAAATTTGCACAATGTTCCTTGATACCAAGTGAGTGCCACGGATGACAAAATGCTACCCCATATATGTACTGCAGGTAGCCCACAGATCCCAAACTTTAGTCTGCTTCGCTCTACAGCAGGGTGTTTTAGAGTTGCAGGACATTTTGAGACAAGTTCACTGAATAACCTCCATATGACTTTGAACATTATGACGTCAAAGGTGCCACATATATGCTCTACTAGTCCCCATGAGTCCCACTTTCACTTCCTTTCGCTCTATGAATAGCTAGTTTCGAGATATGCAATATAATACACTTCATATTAGGGCACAACTTTAAAATTTAAACCTTTTCTTTTTCATTATTTTTGTTTCATTTTTTTTGTAAATTTATAATTTCAATAAATATATTTTGTGTAGACTGTCACAGGGAACATCTATAAAAAGTGGTTGAAAAAGAATCATAGGTGTTGAAGCAGCAGCATCCTAAAAATCGTGTGTACGGAAAATCCCAAGTGCAACAAATCACCCGAAATGATCGTGAACGCTGCAAGGTCAAATGTACCCCATATATGCCCCACTAGTACACCTGAGTCCCAAATTTCACTCCGTTTCACTCCACCGTTAGCAATTTCAAAAATATTTATAAATTTGCATTTACCCTTTGACAACAATGTTGAATTTCCATCTTTTTCTTTTTTCAATTTTTTTTTTACATTTTAAATTTTAAAATTACAAGAAGTAACTTTGTGTCAACTGTCACAGGGAACAGATATAAACAAGTTTGTCTGAAAAAGAATCATAAATTTAAAAGCAGCGATGTAAAAATCACAAGTTCACCAAATGCCCCAAAATGACCTTGAAGATTACAAGATCATCCATATTTGTTCCACTAGTACACCAGAGTCCAAAATTTAACTCCGTTTCGCTCTACGATTACCCATTTCCCATGGATTACCCATTTTAAATTTAAAAGTTTCTAAAATGCAACTAAATATGGCCTGTTGAAAGGAACAGATGTAAAAAGTTTGGCTGCAAAAAGAATCATAAGTGCAGAAGAAGAATCATTTTTGAAAATCGTATTTTTCAGAACAAATCGCAAGTGCACCGAATAACCCTAAATTGACCCTGAACGCTACAAGGCCAAGGGTATCCCATATATATTGAAATACTACCCGTGAGTCCCACATTTCTTTGCCCTTCGCTCTACTATGCTCGTTTTCCAGATCATTGAGGTAACTGGTTTTGGGTTTCTCCATAGGATACAATGGTGAATTTGAAATTTTCGAAAAAAAATCGTTGAAAATCGGAAACCCAAAAATTCAGAATCCCCAATGTGCTTTTGTGAGGGCCATGGAGAAGAAAATCCAGGAGAAGTTTGAAAACTTTTGACTGTCGTTTGTAGGAGTAGCGTTTTGAAATTTTGACTCCTTTTGGGACCCGTGTTAACTAAAGGGTAAAAAAACGCTAAATTTTCAATTTTCAATATTTCAAAATTCCCAAACGAAGTTTGGTGAGGATCATGGAGGAGTAAATTCATGACAAGTTTGGAAACTTTTGTAGAAGGAGTAGCGTTTTGAAATTTTTGCTCCCATAGGCTCTCATGTTAACGAAAACGAAAATATGCCGACATAGTCAAGCAGGTCTCAAATGTCTCAATTACTGGGACCTGTATGTAGATTATCAGTTCAACTGGTGGGCTTTAAGTTTAAATTTCATTTCATTCACTACGCCGCAAAATACTTTTGATCTTTCTGTGTCGTGATGATGATGATGATGATGATGATGATCGTGGTGATGGTGGTGGTGGTGGTCGTCGTCGTCATCATCATAGTAGTCAACGACGCCGACGACGGTGCTGGATAATGGTAGTGGTAATCACCCCCATCATTAGCGCCTTCAGTGGTCATTTAGAGCAGCAGAGAGGGCTTTGTGCCCTTATTTATCAACGTAATATTCCAGTTAAATATAACCGTTTAGAGTCTCATTTTTGTTGTGTGTCTGCCCCAAATGCAGTGTGCAGTATTTAGCCATTTGGTTACAATAAAACCCCGAAATAGTGAACTCTTGGCTATAATTAAACGGCAAGAGGTTCCTTATCGCGAATAAATTTGATGTAGTCATCTTTTACTATCTGATCTCTACAACCGCCATCTACCTGCCCCCCCCCGCGCCGGCGGGGAGGGGGGGGCGGCCGCGGGGCGGCCCGCCGCGGGGGGGGCGGGCGGGGGGGGGGCCCGGGGGGGGGCCGGCGCCCCGGGGGGGCGCGG
>JAAUYG010076022.1_pt1 | contig 12507 bp, 8 predicted proteins | sample 7278091 | NCBI WGS metagenome assembly JAAUYG01 (sample SAMN14350201, study PRJNA611818) | marine sediment metagenome | isolation source: surface marine sediment (0.6m) | place: French Polynesia: Moorea | collected 2018-08
AACCAACCCCCCCCCACACCCCCCCCCCCCCCCACCCCCCCCCCCCCCCCCCCCCCCCCCCCCCCCCCCCCCCCCCCCCCCCCCCCCGCCCCCCCCCCCCCCCCCCGCCGCCCGCCCGCCCCCCCCGGCCCCCCCCCCCCCAGCCCTCTGAAAATCTTAAAATCGGAAATTTGCAAAGTGCACCGAATGACTTTGTAAAGTTTGGCTGAGATCACATGAAAACTGTAGGAGTAACATTTTGAAATTTCTAAATTATCATCAGCGTTCCAAATTTTCATTCGTTTCACTCTACGATCAGCTCTTTTCGATATATTCCGCATTTTCGAATTACCATTGACTCCCATGTTAAAATTTCAAAGTTCCATAAAATTCTGAAAATTTGACCAATTGCCACGAAAAGTAGTAGCCTGTATCCTGCTATGGTAGCCAATGTCCTCATGAAGTTTGACTGATATCGGATGAAAACTTTTGACATTTCCAGCCCCGTATGGTCATGTGTTAATCAAAATTTCAAACTGCCATACAATTTTTCAAATTTGCCAGATTACCAAAAAATAATAGCTCGTATCTCTCCGGATTACTATATTTTCAATACAGTTTGGTTAAAATTATATGAAAACTGTGGGAGCAGTAGTCTTTTGAAAATCTTAACATCGATACTTTGCAACGTGTACCAAATAACCCCAAACTGAATCAGACATGAAAAGTATCCCACATATGCAGTTCCTAGGACCACGAGGAGTTCCAAATTTTCATCCGCTTCACTGTACGATCAGCCGTTTTCAAGATATTCATCATTGTAAGATTTTCCCATTGACTCCCATGTTAAAATGTCAAAGTGCCACAAACCTTTAAAAACTTGGCTGATTGACAAGAAAAGTAATAGCCTGTATTCCATCATAGTAGCCAATGTCCTCATAAAGTTTGGCTGAGATCAAATGAAAACTGTAGGAAGATTAGCATTTGGACATTTCCAACCCCATATGGCCCTGCGTTAACAAAAAATTCAAGGTGCGATATAATTTTTATTTTTTAGCAGGTGACCAAAAAAGCAGTATCCTATATTTTTCCATGTAATATCCATCATAAAGTTTGGTTGAAATTGGACAGAAACTGTAGCAGAAATAGCGTCTTGAAATTTTAGTTCCCATAGTGTCCCATGTTAACGAAAACAGAAAAAAATACGGCACTTTGAAAAGATAAAGTCACCTCAGCTACATGTACTGTGTTATGAGCCATAGACCTATCTTGGTTTCATCTAGTAAAAGGTCAAGTAGAGCCTCAAGGCCCCTGTGCCTCCTGTTTTTAACGAAATTTTCAAATACACCTTCTTGCCCTATGGACCAAAAAATCATTTATCTGGGAAACGATCGACTCTAGAGCGAAACGAAGTGAAATCTGGAATTCCCATGCAGCTATATAACATATGTAGGGTACCTTTAGGGCTTGTTGAAATCAATGTAATGTTGGTATCATTTGGTGCATTTGTGATATGTGCAAAAATACCGTTCCCAAAACATTATTTCGTCTACAAATTGCAGCCGAAATTTATCAAACTACTCTCGTAAATTATCTTCTCAATGGTACTCAAAAAACTACTTTGGGGATGTTTGAAATTCTGAAAGTTGAAGTTTTAACGATTTTTAAAATAAAAAATTGAAAACAAAATTAACCTTGTGGTCAATGGGTATATGAAAACTTGTAGATACCTTGGAAATGGCTAATGGTAGAGCGAAACTGAGTGTAATTTGGGACCCCGGGGTACTAGTGGAACATGTATGGCGTACCTTTAACTTTGCAACGTTCAAGGTCATTTCGGGTTCATTTGGTGCACTTGCGATTTTCCTGAAGTATGATTTTTTAAACGATGCTGCTTCTATACTTATGATTCTTTTTCAGCGAAACTTTTTATAGGTGTTCCCCGTGACAGTCCACACAAATGTATTTCTTGGAATCTAGAAAATTTTAAATGTGAAGAAAAAAAATTAGAACGGTTTAAAATTGAACATATTGTCCTACCTACATGTACTATGAAATGAGATATTGCAAAAATCTCGAAAATAGCTAACCATAAAGGGGAATGGGTGAAATTATGACTCATGTGGACTAGTAGAACATATATGTGGTACATTTGATGTCATAGTGTTCAAGTCATTTTGTTATTCAGTACACTTGTCCCAAATGCCATGTGACACTAAAACACCTGGCTGGATAGTGAAACAGATTAAAGTTTGGGACTTCTGGGCCGGCCTTCTGGGCTCCTTGCGGTTTAGGGCCTATACATATATGATGGGGTAGCATTTGGGTCATCCATTGCACTCACTTTGTATCAAGGAACATTTGTGCAAATTTACAAGTGTTCAACTTACTTCTGGCGTCAATGACAGCGCCAAGGTTTTTCGACCTCTTGTTATACTATTAGCTACTATCATAGTATATGGTAGACCCAATATGTACCTACACACATTGATTTTGCTCTCGATTATGTTACATGCTGACACAACAGGTTTGGGGAATATATTTGTTGCCCATTATTGATATATAGCGCTACTTGGAGCTAAAGAATTGATGCCATATATGCTGCAAGGCATTTTCAGATAAAAAGAGCGACATTACAATTCTACCATAACCGAACAAATTGCAGCTCCGAAGGCAAAGGTGATATTCCAGTTACATCGGGACTTACATGCAGTTATGGAAACTAAAGAAACAGCTAGGGGTTACGTGTCATCATGCGCCGTTGCAAGACACATCAGGTTTTGGTGGTGACCTCCATCCTGTGATCTTCCTGTTCAAAACCTGCATCGGGGATATTGTACAGCGGGCACAAAACAGAAAAAAGATTTATGTATGTATATGTATGTATGTATTTTTATTCGGATCATCACAAAAGGTAATATACAATGAATGATCTTTCAAATTCTTAAACGGTGACAGCGTAATACGATCTGTTAGATCCAGGTCTACCCCCGTGAATCAATTAATATTGTAACTGTAAATTTAGAAATATATTAACCTGGTACTAATAAATTTAGCAGTCATTATATCCAGCCAAAGGAGACCTTAAGTAGTAAACAACAAAAAAATATATGTATTAGTAATATATCTTTATTCGCGCTCAAAGTATAATGACAACACTCATCCCTTTCTATAGGCCATAAACCCAGGCATTTCCATGGGTATTAACCCGTGACGTGTTTCGAACCAGTTCCACGGAGGTATACATGTCACTCTGCCAGGCGCTCTCTCCATTTGGCCATCGGGCAGGGACATATTACCACATATTTCCTCTTGGTGCCAATAAGAACTAATACAAAAATATAAGTAGAACAAAACTGGACATTCTGACTTAACAATCAGTAAGTGTGTCATATGCCATATGTGGGCCAATGCCATGTGCTGACCGTGCATGAAATCATCCCTTCAGGTCATTGGTGGCCCTAGAATACATGCAAAATGGTTGCGTAAGTTACGGCACGGGCAGGGATTTAGTGCTCCATCAGTCTTTCTTGTCTGACACTTATCGTGAAACGAACGTGACGTCAGCTGACGCCATTAGTGGGGACAATGCATTAACGTGGTTGTAAAATTCAATAATTGACATGTTTTATATCGCAGCATTTGGTCATGCTCAAAAATAGCGACCATTCATTAAATACAGAAAACAAAGCATAAAACATAGACCGCAAACAATAACACTCACCAACCAACTTAAAATTTTGATTGTTTTTCCTCTCTGTACGGGAAATTAACCAATTAAGAAAAAGGTGGGAAAAATTGATTTAAAAAATGATTTTTTTTTCTTATAATTTTACCGGAACTGTACCGGAAATTGACCAGTCGACAAAAAGGATGTTTTCGCAAATGTATCCCGCACACATTATCTGCCTGACAGCCCTCCTAAATGGAGAGACGTGACTTCTGCCGAGCAGATGGCCAAGGCACTACACAGAAAGCTCTTGATAATGAACTGTAACGCAAGAGAATAGAATCGTTAGAGTAGCATTAATGCCCATTAGTGCCACTTCCGATTCCAAGTCACGAACGATTAGTAAAATTGTAACTTTTGCCTTTTATGAATGATTATTAAATTTACCCAAATTACACGTCCACGGCCATGGAAATTCTGCGAATTTCTTTGCTAGTACAATTTGAAAATAAAATCGCCTCTACCACCACCACTACCTACTAGCACTACCACTACCACCGTAATGATGCTCACACTGCCACTCAACGAAACAGCTGGATTACCTACGCATTTTATTTATTTCTGTACGGTGGTAGTTAAACGAGCTTAATAATCTGAGGAAAAATACCAATGTACTAAACACTGTCGAATAGGATCTTAGATGCAATGATTAACCAAAGATTGAAATGTAAGTTAGTTTTAATCCACGTTAATGCTTTCCATTGATTTTTAACACAGTTACGATAGGTAAATACCTGAATGCTAAATTCAACCGCCCATGTCAAAGCCGACACGAGAAAATCCAAATCCGGCACATGCTCTTATTAATAAAAAACTACTTACATGGCCGTAATATTTTAGAAGAATCCTTCCCAAAATATGTCTGAACGACCTAGGCTAAATTCTGAAACAGTGTCCAGGGATAAGACTAAAAAAATCGTGCGGCTGCCAAATGCCAAAGTTAATCAGTCCCCTGTCACAGTCACCCGGCCCAAGGCAGGGGGCATTTCAGCACACTGCAATGGGTAGTTTTTCTTTGTACCCTGGTATTGTGTTTGCACAGTGATACTCGACATGAATATGTTATAACAAAGTATCTTCAGCACGTTACCACTACTGCTGCGCTGCTGTGGCTGCTGATATTACTACTACTACTACTACTACTACTACTACTACTACTACTACTACTACTACTACTACTACTACTACTACTACTACTACTACTACTGCTATACTGCTGGTGGTGGTGGTGGTGCTGCTGCTACTACTACTGCTGCTGCTACTGCTGCTGCTGCTGCTGCTGCTGCTGTTGCTGCTACTACTACTACTACTACTACTACTACTACTACTACTGCTGCTGCTGCTGCTGCTACTACTCTGCATATGTCACTGCTACTGGTACCTTTGCAGAACTACAGCATTTAAATCACCCGCAAATTAATGTTATTGATTCGTAAACCGTGTACATTTCACTATTATAGTGTGTGTTACTACCAAGAATAATAGAATTGTTACTACTACTAGAGCAACTAGTACTACTGCTGTAGCAACTATGTAACTATGAATACCACAGCTACCAATATCCGCCACCACAACTCAGTCCCGCTGTACAGGCAACTATATATACTGTTTATTTAATAATTTTAGTCTGCCCCTGTTCATTTTGGAGTATTTCTTGAACGATTTATTTTCCTCTATGTAATGCTGCGGGTCAAATTGGTCGTCAGCTATCCTGACAACACCTGCCGTACCTGTACCCTGAAGACAAATATTTGGATGATTTTCCCCTACAATGGTGACATTTTAGCAATACAAATTAAAGAAAAACATTTGTCTGTTCGCCAACGCCCGCATCCCACATCCCACCGATGAAATAGACTGAAACTCGCCTCCCCCACGTGCAAGGAAAGGCTATTTTGTTCCAGAAATAGTCCATTTAAAAATCCCAGAGAAAACGCCTTCTAACAGTTGGTTTTGAAAGAACTTTCGTGTGCCAAGCTATTTAATGTTTCCATTAGTTTATTCAATATAAGATAGAGATATTTTGAGACGAAAAGCGCCGCAAGGTGTGCTTTTATTGGCACCCTCGAACGTCAAACAGAAGTTGTATCTGTCCATATGTGTCCATATGTCCATGTGTCCAGAAGTGTCCATATGTGACATATGTCAAAAACCCGAACTTAAAGACTTTCCTTACTGCCAAAACCAATTCCACATGTCTAGCTACTTTGTATATCATATTACAAAGACCGTGATGACGTAAAACGACATGGGATAATAGAGCCGGCATGCATCTTTTATGTTCACTGTTTTGTTTTATATCTTCCAGGGAGGAGAGAAGTTTTCTAATAAACTATCCTCTTTTCAGCTAGGTGATGAAGAGTCTGAGTCCGAACAGCACATTTTATTATCGGTCGTCTGCCCTGGATGCTACCTTATGTGGCAACGTCGTTGTCGCATTAGCAGCGGTCGGGGGGTATCGTTATTCCTTTTAGCCTATATAAAATATTAACCTGTATCTATATTATCAATAATTAGGCTTGACGCGGCGACCATCGTTGGTTTCCCTGTTCACCTAAAATTGAGGCCTTCAACTAGGGTATACTATTGCCTGGAATTAATTATTCACGGGGCCTAGGGTTTAGTGGGCGATAATGCGCCCAGAATGATGCGCGATTACTAAAAATCGTAATTAGCGTTGAATTACGTGAAATATTTAGTTCAATAATGGACGTTGATTGACTTTAATGGAACGGAAGTACATGGTGATGTCGGGATATACATACATATATATATTTTTTTTTTTCGCCCAGGAACGAGACCATAATATCCCGACATAACTTGATATGCGGCCGCCAAGCATCAGCTGTCCCGGTAGGGATACAACCACAACGTCGCCTCCAGTTTCCACCGTTTTGTGTAACAGTTCGGCAAGTATCGCGGCCGGGTAAAGACTCCTGACGCTAAAATCTACTTATCGGCCATCCGACCAGTGTTGCAATATGCTTGTCCAGTATGGCATCCACACCTACCGAAACACCTAAGTGACAGTATCGAGCATATTGAAATGGCCCGCGATGCATCTACCCCATGAGGTCGTGAGAAGACATTTTAAACGATCTGCACATACCCAGGCATTACAGACTTGCTGCGTGAAAAATAATTAATGTAATTTCTAAAACCTGGCAGCAAACTATACGGTCATTTCCCTGAAACTAAATGATAACGAGCATAATATTAGGACTAAGAATAAAATTACATCTCCTCTGGCTCGGACAAACCGTTTCATGAACTCTTTTATCCCATGGAGCTAGTATACGGAAGTTTTAAAGTATAATTTTAACAAGATGTTAATCTAGTCAATGCCTTTGTGCTTCTTCATTCTTTTTATTTCTTACAAGTATATATATGGTAATTATGTCATATTTTCGGTTTTATTGTAAATTGCCATTGTTAATTCAACCTTGCGGCTGCGAAGGCAAATAAATCTTATCTTTTTTATTTGTGGGAAAAATTAGGAGTCAGCATCAAGCAGAGGCGTTAGTTTAGGGAATATCAAGCAAAGAAAATTGTGTTCAGATTCTTCTATGACCAGATAACTGGGTGATTTAAAAGAAAATGGGCTCATGTTTTTGTACAATACTAACACAGACAATATTGACAATACTAACTACGATATTGATACACTGGAGCCGCCATTATTACATAACAAAATATGGCAGCTATGATCAGAGTGCCAAAACCCGAACTCTGTTTTTATTTACTATCATAAAACCTATAATATGTGTTAGGTTGAAATTATAGGTCAAATATTTATTTGACAATGAATGAACTGTAAAACCAAATGTAACTTACTTGGAGCTTGTATCAGTATGGGTGTGAAACCAATTACGCTTAAACTATATATGTATGATGTTACTTAACAGATAAGCAGATAAATTTTCACAGTAGGCCTAGGGCTACATTCAATCTTATATAACTCATTCCCAAATGCAAAGGTGGGCACCCAGAATGACTCGCTTGCAAATGCAAATGTCAGGTGAGAAGACAATAATATGAAACCGAGAAGCAGGAAACAATGGCTGAAACAAGGCGTGCCCCTAACTACAAACTAGTAAAATGGCACATACTAGCATTTGTACTATTTGTGTCGGGATCTGACCAGGGCAGCAAGACAACCACAATATGATTGATCTTCAGTCACCTTTACTCGTCCAACAAAATATTGGCATAATAATACTTTCCAACAGTACGTATGTAGTTTTTGCAAGATTTAACGTTATACGTACTACATAGCACGATACGAATCTATATCCCAGATATATCTTAATACGGAGTCTATTGGTTCGGGCCTGATCAAGTCCGAATCAGCTTAGTTATGTACTACTTGACTGGCCACTATGAAAGTGCCAGTTTGTAAGCGGAGCATAAATTCATATGGGCCATGCACGAACTGAAGGATATGTTAGACACATACCATGGTCACCGAATGAGGAAATATTGAACGAACCCCCACCCCACCCCCACCCCCACCCCCCGGCTATTTGCCAGCATTTACAGCCCTGTCATGTAAGCTAGGTACCTCAGTGTGTAACAAATCGATTCAACCAATAATACGTTCCCCTCTCAGTCCTAGCATATCTTGCATGAAGAGTTCTGTTATGATCCTTAAAGGATTCTCTTAATCTGTAACGATAGGTTACACCCTCTCAACTCTCAACGATCCCCATATTCAGTTTGAAAAACAAAGCTTTAAGTGGTAGCTTTATCATCCGTGACTCACCCGAATATACTTAGAAGTTGTACCTTGCCTAACCGGCTTTTGATGCGTTGCGGGGCGCAATCAAACGAGCAGTGGTATCACTCCGGAGCCCCAACAACAATTGCAGATTTAAATGCCCTCTTCATTAAAATATTTTCTGGAATTGTTTCGGCGTTTACAATTAATCTCATGGCCGTGTTTGACTCAGTGCCCACACATCATTTCTCGAGTCCTTTCAATCCCTGGCAACAGTTCTTTCATGCTTCTGTCATGCTTTATGCGCTGACGTGCCAATAACACCATTTAGGGGAAAAGCAGTAGCTGGACTAGCACCAATTAATACAATGTAGTTGTGCCAGTAGCAACAGCAGCGGTACCAACGGGTATCTTTGGACTTTCTGTTGCGTTGTGTTGCGCAAAAAAGTAACAGGATATTGACATCCACAAAAGTTCATACGTAGTTCAGCGAAGGGTCCCCACCAAAATTGCCCTCAGAATTTCAAAATGTGAGAACATGTGCTTTATTCGTATATATTTGTGTTTAACATGGCAGTCAATAGGAAATCTTTCTGTGTGCAGCAAAACGTTTGGGGAAAAAATAAGGTAAGTTCTGTATGTGATGTCATGCATGTATATGTTTCAGGCCATTTCGACAAGTTTGAGCTATCAATGTCACCTAGAGGTCAAGGTCACATAATGCACTAAACATGGCAAAGGCTGATGGCACAGAATAATAAATGCAGGGGTATGACTCAGGGTAATTTTGCTATCATTCAAACATATGCGCGTCCCGTCAAGGGATTTTAATGCGTAGGTCATTTTGAAATGAAGGGTAATATGGTGTGTATCTCACATACACAGGTATGATTTGCCATAGAGCAGACGTTTTGGGTCATTCCGGTATTGTTGGTGGTATGTGGGTTATTTTGGAAACCTTCACAATCATGTTGTCTTAAGAAGTGGTCTTAAAGTGGAGGTTTGTTTACTTATTAAACGCTAGACTTCATTGTAATAAAAACGTAACTTCAGGACCTATACAGTAAATGACCAGTACTCTGTATATGTAACTCACGTATCTATTAACTTTGTTGAACAGTTTGTGAAAGTTACAAATGTGTTTTTGTATTTGTGTATTTTAATGAGGTAGTTCCTTCGTCATATGAACTGTTTAGGGATAATCAGGGTTCTTACTTTGTCAACCCTTGTGACAGCATCTTTCTGGATTCTACGACTGTCACATTGTTGGAGGGCCAGAATACATACACTGCCAATTTTGCTAAATAAAAATACGTCATATCCTTTAAAGTCCTTCATATCTGAAAGTCTCACAATAAGGAGAACCAAACAAGTGTTTGTGACGAATGAACTCTCTCGTTTGTCATACCCTTTGCTACACAGATGATATCCACCCCCACCCCCAATCTAATTACTAGTATGTTTAGGGTAGAGGAAGGAGAAGAATCATATTGTGAACTGTATCACAAAAGATTATAGCATAAACGTTGAACGACTGTGTTTGATACGCTTTGTATGTTATCCAAGTACACATGATAAACGCCAGCAACTCTCGTTTATATCCAGCTGCGTACATTACCTCCTACTTGTATAGAAACCTGGCAGTGCTTTGATCGATCGCCCATCCCTTCATCCCATCAAAGCCACATTTACGTGTTTTCTCCCTCGTTAGAATAGATCACAGAGGTGCTAAAAGTTGCGCATTTGCATTCTGATGCCCACACCGGAAGGAAGCTGTGCCCCCCGATCATCAATTGTGGACTCGCCCGCTCGATTACGGCATATTTGCCGTTCATGACAGATATCCACTTTTGCTAGAATAGAGCAAATTATTGTCACTGTAGCGTCCTTTGTTGTTTCAATGGGATCCAGCTTTGTGAAAAGGATTCTAAATTGATTATGGATAGGAGGATCTTGTGAGAAAATATTACCGGACCACAAAATCTAATTAACTTTGCTCTTAGCATACAGCTTCACACAAGCATGCACAAGCGTTGGCTCGTGCGACTGCTGCTGGACTTGCAGAGTTTGTGACAGCGTAACGATGCCATTGGCAACGAAAGTACATTTAGTTGAAAGTATACTGATCTTGTTCTGCTGCATAAATGATAGCGCAAAGTTACCTATGTTAAGTTAAACAACACGTAATTCCTTCAAAGTTAAGAAAGAAAGAAAGATAACAAGAAAGCAAGAACGACAGAAGAAAGAAAGAGAGACAGACAGACAGACAGACAGAAAGAAAGAAAGAAAGAAAGAAAGAAAGAAAGAAAGAATGAAAAAGAAAGTAAAATGAAAAGGGAGACAGAACGCACCAAGAAAATAAAGGAAGGAAAGAAAGCGAAGTTTTAATATTCTGGCACCACATCTTATGCGATATCGTTGTAGCAGCATTTATAAAATTATCAAATGTACATTGATATCTCCACTTATTACATTGCATTACCTCATAAAAACTTAGGCTGAACATCTTTCAAATACCCTAGAATTGCCCAGGGTGAAAGCAAGAGCGACGTTACAGTGGTACTTTCATGTCCTGGTTCCAATGGGCAGTTGCTGTGGCCGTCTAGTAATCGTCTAGTATCTTAAAAGCTGCAGCCCAAATTGCAGAATCCACACGCATTGGCCACGCAGTTGCCACAGTACATCTGTACTTCTTGACGCACACTGGCTGTATCGATACGACATCGAACTTATCCTCATGATAGCCAAGGTCCTTAATGTATTGTTATCAAGTTATATCAATGACAGGCTCGTTCAGTTTCCACGAACGCCTGAGATCTTCTCTAGGTGCTTTACTGGTGATCCCAAGAGCCAGAACGAATTCATTTGGAGAGAGGTTTTTTTTGCATATGCAGCTCAACTGGCATTGAAGAACCTTCCAGTCTATGTCAGCAATTATCTCTTCTATCCCATTTTCGAACTTTAAGCAACAAACTTAAAACCTGCGTCTTTGACCCAACCCCGACTGCAGATATGGAAAACACACAATGACGTATTTGTAATAATATTCTTAATTCCTAATCGGTGTGTGTATGGACACAGTGATTAGCGCAACACCAACAATGATGATGATGATGATGATGATGATGATGATCATCATCATCATCATCATCATCATCATCATCATCATCATCATCATCATCGTCATCGTCATCATCATCATCATTATCATCATCATCATCATCATCATCATCTGATACAAAAAGTGGACTGAAGCATCCACTGGCTTTGCAACGTGTTTTCCTTTTCTCTGGTTACTCTGTCTATAAATGTATGCTTTCTGCTGTTGCTACTGCTGTTATTATATATTAATAATAGCTAACAATACTATTACTCCATAGTATTGCTACTGTTGCTACTGCTATGCGGTATTAATAAAACTTCTATTATCTGATAACAGCACATATTGTTAGTACACCAAAATAACAATACTCTTATTTATAATAGTAGTACCGCGGCTATAGAGTAGCAGTAGTAATAGCAGCAGTGCCGGTCGTCATCGTTTGTCGTCGGCGTCGTATTGTCGTCAATATGCATAAATGCAAAGACGAAGACCAGTGCAGGAACTGGGGACAGCAACAAGCTAGAGGCGGACCAGTGGCAACATTATTTATATAACGACCACCAGCACAGCAGCTAGAAGGTTGTGGGGAGTGGCCGTCCAGAGTCAACAAGGTCCAGTGTCAACTGACTCTTATATCTTGAAATACAATCTAAACCAACTGCCAAATACCCCCAAACAACTCACGTTGGTGTCTTGGGTCGCAGGAGTCATTGTGTGGCGTTTTGTGACGTTTATTTTCCCCTCTCCCCAAAGCGTCTCCTATGCGTCATACTGCCATGGTGCCTAGATCCTTCTGTTGACTTTCATTGCACTTGTATGGCTGCTTTCAATTACCGATCGGGAAATGTGAAATTAGAGTGGAATTTGGGGTCTAATTACACGATTAGGGTTGTCAAAAGGAAAGATGTTGTTACATTATTAGTACTTTAATGGGAGTCATGCTGACGCTTTTTGCAACTTCTCTAAAACGTAAAGCCC
>JAAUYG010096172.1_pt1 | contig 12507 bp, 4 predicted proteins | sample 7278091 | NCBI WGS metagenome assembly JAAUYG01 (sample SAMN14350201, study PRJNA611818) | marine sediment metagenome | isolation source: surface marine sediment (0.6m) | place: French Polynesia: Moorea | collected 2018-08
GCAAGGTACTTTTGACTCAAGTGTTCAATGTCATTTTGAGGTCATTCGGTACATTTCCAACTTTTCCAATTTTCGACAACCTTGTATCTTGAAAATGGCTGGTCGTAGAGCAAAAAGGAACTAAATTTGGGCCTCAGGGGTATACTAAGTGTATATGAGGTACTTTTGACTGTTAAGATTTCAAAGTCAGTCTGAGGTAATGCAGTACATTTCTGAAAATTTCAATTTTCAGCAACATTTTATCTTGAAAACATTGGTCGTAGAGCGAAACAGATGAAAATTTGGGCCCCAGCCCGGGTAGGTACTTTACTATACAGGGTATTTTTGACTGTTAAGTGTTCAAGATCAGTCTAAGGTCATTCAGTGCATTAAATTTATTGCAAATTCAATTTCACTCTCAAGTCAAAAGTACTTTCAACTTTTGACCAAGGATATTTAATGTCATATGTAAAGCGCAGTAGAATATAAATTATAAATATTGTGCTACATAAGACTATACATACATAGTCTTCTGTATGTATGTTCATTTTGTGGTCATTTGGTGCACTTGTCTCAAGATGGCATACAATGTATATGTAACTCAAAAAGGTTGCCCACAGAGCATAACAGACCAAAATTTGAGACTGAGGAACACTAGTACTAGTACCTTAATTGTGCCTCAAGTGTTAGTATATACCGGTTGTTATTTACCTCACACCTTGTCTAACTAAGGCCGGGTGTTTCATTTGGCCTTCAAATGCCAAAATTTGGATTAGTCACCTCAGCTACATAGCTACCGGTAGTAGCTACATCATGTACATGGCTATTAAGCATATTAGTAACCTAACTTCCAAGCAGAGTGTGAAGGCTCCTGGGCCTCTTGCTCATTTTTTCATGGCAACTCAAATTTATTTGGCACACAATTTTTTTTACACCAGTGGCAGACGTTTCTTCGGTTAGTGACACATCATGCAGAGGGATTTGTATATTTCTGTTTCAACTTTGTGGTTATAGTATATATACATGGCGGGTTATTATAGGTATGGAATTACATGATATTATGCTCTTGTTCAGATTTAGGTGGTGGTGCTAGCATTAGAGACCAAATATCGATTGTCCTGAAGAGACTGCGGTCTGATAATGCAGGTGAATGGTCTTAAAATGAAGGTATTAGTATATTGCGGTATTAGTATTTTGCGGTTTAAAATGTATATACATAGTCATGGCAGATATGAATTATTTTACAATTATAGGTGTCTTCAAGGTATTGAACACCACTTTTGGTTTGCATTTAAAAATATTTAACTACACTACATGTGATGTCCAGTGCACTGCTGTATGTTTCAATTAGGGATTCCTGTATGAGGTATTTGTAGACTTACATATATATACTTGGGAGATCAACTTTGGTTCAGTATGATAGTGATAGAATGTTTTAGGTATGTTTCTGCATGTTCTGTGTAAGGTCAAGACAATCAGTGGTAAGTACATGTACATTATAGCCTAGTAAGACAAATGTAAGGGTACTATACATTAAGCAATGGACTTCTGTTGTGGTTTGGGGACAGTTGGCAAAACTTTTAATTTTATACGTCATGTTTGCTGTTCCTGTTCAATAAACCGAGTAACGTTTCAGGGCCTGTCTCTAGCTGTTTGTTTGGGATACACACCAGTTCAGGGGTAAATTTTAGAACATCAAATATCTCTGCACTTATTACATGTGTATTATATACCAGACGCTTGACATCACAGAAGATCTGACCAGTTTCTTAAACAGCCTAATTGTGTCCAAACTTGTCTAATTAAGCACCAGTGTATGGTCCCCTTTTTGATTACCAACTTCGTTGACAGATACATGTATTTTGCTTCTGGAATCTCTATGGCCTGACCAACTATGTACACAAGTACATTCGAACTTGTTCTAAAGACCGCCTGTATATAAAACCACCTGGCTATAAAGACCACATTTAAAGACCACCTGTGTATAAGGGCTACATTTTGTAGGTCCCTAGGGTGGTCTTTACATATAAGTTTCACTGTACATTTACAGTCCAGTTGGAAACATGTAGTGAACTTCTGGAATTAAGACCATGCCAAGATCAAGGTCAAAGTGATATTAATTCTGAGGTTAGTGGTCTTAATTCCGAAACAATACAATACTGCTGTTTGAATTTTGGCCATCCAGTAAGCCTTGTTGGTTCTGGGTTCACTATATTTACAGAAATTGAAGTGAAAATGTCAATACCTACATGTATACTTATATAGAGCTTTTACTAGTATCGCTAAGGAACCTCACAGCCTAGCTAAAAGGAAGTCTAAATACAAGAAAGACCAGTGGGACAGCGGAAAACCCTGCCTCCCAACAAACTACATAATGTGACATCCAGATTGATCTCAAATGCTACTAGGAAATATATTTACAACATACTGCTCTTCTATCACTCAACATCTGAAAACTCTATCTGGTCAAATCTTAAATGGTGCCATTAGACTCCCCATATATGATTTCCTATTAACGTTTAAGGGCAACAAAGGGCCTAACTAGGCGCCTTTACGAGATATAAAGCTTTGAAATCTTGGTGACCTTGAGTTTAACCTTTCAAGGTAACTCAAGGTCAAATGTGACTGCCATTGGACTCCCCCAAGCCATGTATGGTTTCCAATTAATATATGATAGTAACAAAGGGCTTAACTAGGCTCCTTGCGAGATATAAATCTTCAAAATCTCGGTTTCAAGGCCACTGGTCAAATGTGATGGTGCCATTTGACTCCCCATATATGGTTTCCTATTAATGGTTAATAGTAACATAGGGCATAACTAGGCTCCTTTGCAAGGTATAAGCAAGATATAAAGCTTGCTGACCTTGAAATTTGATCTATCAAGGTCACTCAAGGTGAAATCTAATGGTGCAGTTGGACTCCCCATGTATAACTTCCTATTAAATTGTCTAATCATAGCAACTACATGCCTATCTCTCACCGTTTCGGAGTTCTAGCCACTCAAAATTTTTTCTCCCATCTTGTTTATTGTTAGGGTCAAATTTTGGATACAAGTATGCAGAATGGAAAATAATTCAGAAACCAAGAAAACCACTGGACATCAAAAGCACCTGCATGACTTGAGCATATTTATTTCTTGTAGAACAGTGCTCATAGACCTACCAACTTAGCATCACTGAAGAGCCCCTAATTAAACTGGGGCCTATTTGAGATGCAACTTTGGAGACCGTCCTTTTGGATTTTCCCCCATGCTAATAATTCCCTGTACAGAAACACAATCTTAATGAACAATTTTACAATTTTTAATCTGCAACATGAATTTATCACATTTATCACTCAAATTTGCCCACATTTATGAGGCTGAAAATTCATGTACTAGTATATTCTCCTATAATGCAGAAAATACACCATCCATTGTACTCGATGCTAAAGACATAAATTACCAGTACATACACACCAACAACTTGCAGTCGGTGATATGACCATGAGTGGTTGAAGGCCGACTATAAGCCTCATTCATCCATTCTAAATTATAAGACATTTGTGATGAACTGCTACGAGTTGCTGAATACATATTTTAGTAAATGGAATATTTATTCCAGTTTACTACCACTAGACATATACGGATCCACATTGACATATTCCGAAGAATTCCCTGCCCATTCAATCTGTGAACACACACAAACAACAAAAAATTATATGACTTATTGCATAAAGATCCTATGCAAAATAAATCTTTAAAACGATACTGTACATTTTTGTGCTGGAATTATGATATCCTGGGATTTTATAGTAATGTTGCACTGGCAGAGCATTTGAATAACTTAGGTTATCCATGGCAGTCACAGTGAACAGGCAGACAAACTTCAATTACTAAGTAAAAAGACTTGAATTTAAATACCCCACATAATCAAATACTTCAACCTTCGTCATTATCACACTTAAAGCATTAAGTCCACTCACTTAAGATTACAATACATGTAAATACTTCGGTTTGTGTGTGGCATATTTCAGTCTTCACTACAAGTCGAACTAGTAACAGCTGCAGCTAATAACAAAAACATATTTAGGTTGGATTTCTTTTTGTCTAGGTTTTTTTTCAGATTTCCCCAGCTCAAACTTGTCACAATTCAAGTACAGTTGTCCCTCTTTTAAAGAACACTCTCTACAGGATACCCCTCTAGAAGGGACACAAATTGTTGCCAGCAATTACTGTGAATGCATGCTCCCTCTCACCAAAGGACACCTCTCTAATGACAGAATTATTTGGCAGAAGGGGTGTCCTTATTTGAAGGGGCCTATTATATTTCTGAGCTAGAAATTTTGTGGCTTAAGTAACACAAAACTCAAACATAACAAGGTCAAGAAAGTAATTTTGAGAATGTTCACTATTGTATGTGTATATAGACAAAGCCACAAACTAAAATTTAAATACTTTCTCCTTAATCACAGTGGTTTATTTCATAGCACATTAAACATGTACATATCATTAATATATTCAAGCATCACATATTTTACAACAAAATCTAATAGAGGTCACAAAACTCAGCAAACTTCATTCCTTTATATAGGCCCATTTTAAGTGAATGATTACTGACATAGTTACTGAAATCCTTTGTTGGAACTAGATAGTTCCTATCAATCTATCAAGTGTTACAGTTTTTATGGCACACAGAATGTTCAAAAGCAACAAAAAGACATCCCCTACAAGCTGTTGGAGTCTGACAGTTGAGAGTTTTGTTTGTGGTGAAAGTTGACATAAATGTGATTTCAAACATTATCTTTACCAATACCGGTAATACTTACATATGTAACATACTATGATGACAAAATAAACTGGGAGCAATGATAACACTAACAGTATTCTGCCACAGGAAGTGTATATGATGGCCTTCCATAAAATATTATTTTTGATTCTTATGTGTAATCTTACTTAATACCAGGATTTATAGTTTATACAGATATACGCATATACAGTGGTCCCTCTATTTTAAGACCACCCATGGGACAAAGAAAATGTGGTCTTATATTGCAGGTGTTCTTAAAATAAAGGTCATTTAACACAAAATATTGCTCTTTGGGACCAAATAAAGCAGGCTTATAATCAAGGGTGGTTTTAAAATAGAGGGTTGTAAAGTAGAGGGACTACTGTAGCTATGCAGAGATACTAGTAGTATTCGGTATTTGTCTGAATACATGATTTATATTTGTATAATGGTACAGTGAATATTATTGTAGTACTACTTTGAAATGTACTGCATAATACCAGAATTAAAGTTTCCTAATTTTCCATCGAGTTCTCTGCAATGTTTCATGCACACAACAAGGTTATCAGGTACCATGAATGTGGCCTTCTTGAATAATTTTCTTGGACAAAGAAGTACATCACTGAGAAATGGAATCGTACATTAAGCATGTTTAGTGAATGTCTGGAATGCCCAGCGAATTTTGTTCACTCTTGTGCAATAACATGAACACCAAGGTGCTTCCCTTTGTTCAAGAAAGGAACATGCTAACTAAATGTTTAACAATGTATAATGCTTCTATTAAAGGTACCGTATATGTCCTAATAGAAGTACAGTGCATGAGTGCAAGGGCTTGGGTGTGCGTCTATTAATTTCATCAATAAAGCTTGTCGTCTGGTACCTACAATACGCACATATATAGGGTAAACAGGAACAGTCAAAGTGTGGACCTTTGTTTACAAGGAAGTGGTGACTTGCGCATGTGCAGCAGCCAAACAGACCCGAATACCACTCGAATTGTATTTTTTTTATATCTTTTGATGTTTATCAGGCATTTGGTGTGAATTTGATGTGATGTGTTTTTTGCTGCAGGGGCATGGGCGTCTATTAGGGCATGCGCTTGTATAAGGACATATACAGTATAAAATTCAAAGGTATGATTTTACTCATAACAGACAAATTGGGCAAACTGATTATGTTGGCAAAAGCTTAAACCTGCAAACAAGATTGAAAGCAGAAGCACAACACAAAACTTTGACAGGATGCTACAACATGAGTTCCAACTAATACCCTTTTGAGAAGAAAATTTAAAAAAAAAAACATTTCTTAAACAAAATTGCCCATGTAGCATACTGGGGTTCTTAATCGCATAAGAATACATCTATATAATACGTGTCAGTATTTTTTATAGGCAGATCGTAGCATAATTTGGAATAAGCAGGTTTCAAAAACCCTGACACCTGGTAATATAACAGTTGAATAAGCATTATATAGATTCAGATACGTCGATTTTGTTGGATATACTAAATCCATGTTGGTCACGGCAAGATTACGTAACTACACTTGGTCAGCAGGGTTTGTCACTGTTACCAAGATCACTGTCACCAAGAGGACTGTCACCAAATGGCTGTCACCAAGGTCACTGTCACTAAGGTCACTGTCACCATGATGACTGTTATCAAGATCACTGTCACCATGGTGACTGTTGCCAAGGTCACTGTCACCAAGATCACTGTCACCATAATGACTGTCACCAAGATGAATGTCACCAAGATGGCTGTCATCAAGATCACTGTCACCAAGATCACTGTCATCAAGGTCAATGACGCCAAGACGATGTCTTATTTCCAACACCCAGCTGATGGCAAGTGTAAAGCAACCAGTAACCGCAAATACGATATACATGTTATACAGAGGTATGACATAATATATTGCTGACACAGAAATAATAATTCCTCCCTCCCCCCTCTCTGAAGTCTTGCCACCCTGCGACCTGTGCGTCATTTATCAGCCTGCAATTGTCTGCTGCTCAAGCTGACTTTCTCCCCTGGTTTGAAAGCCGGCATTCCAAGGTACGGACAACTCGCACAGCGAAACGCATCTCCTAGGTAACACTGCAACATTGGACAAGAAAGAAAAAAGTTTGCAATCTCTAGGACTCAAGTATACCGGTAGATGATAAACAAATCGTTTTTTACCCACAAATTGCTACTGCCATTAGTATTACTGCCTTTTGAGACCCTGTTATTCTCATCCAAAAATTTATCACACGAATTATAGTGCTATCATATATTATTTTTATGATAAATGAAATTATATGGTACTTACAATATATTTTCATTTATGATAAGATATCAGGTAATGGGGATATCAGGTAATTATTTCTGAACCATTTATTTCAGTAAAATCCAATTAAAGTTGCATCAGACCTATCCAACAGGATGTTATTTTCTACAGTTCCCTATTAAACAAGTCCCAGTAGTTCTGCTAATTAATCCAGCTTCTGTCCATGTCAAAATGTTCAAAATAGTTTCAGAAGGATGCCAAGTCTAAAATACATGTACGACACAGTGATTACGTTCTCCAACATACACTCAGTCAAAACACTCAAGAACTCTAACGACCCCGAATGACATCTCTACAGTATATCTATGTGTGTATTTTTTTAGAATAGATATACATCTCTAACTTACATTTCCACATGATGATGTCACGGTCGCCTTGGGAGCAGATGTTGAATTCTCTTCGGCCAGTTCCTCGGCCAATCCACACGTACAGTTCTTACAGGCTTTACGCTTTCCTGGATTACTGCCACAGTCCACTGGAGAAGGGAAACAAGGACTCTACACATGCTACATGCAGCTACAGAGCTGTCAACATCAATCACTTCCATGTATTATTCTACTTCTGCACAATCAAATCTAGAGCAGTGGATTCCTGCAATTTAAGACCCCTACATTATATAACTTCCTTGTATATACTACATAAAGACTGCCGATCAGTGGCTCGAATCCAATATTTTCAATATAAATATCCCTCTTCAAGCTAAAGCCATATTTTTTTCTAACTGATTGGGTAGTCTTGACAAATGTAAGAACCACTGTATAAGCCGTATAAGCCACTGTATAAGCTTTACATCTGACCAAGAATGTTGTCAACAAGGATCAGTTTAAATGTCCTTCATGTTATATTTGCCATCAAATCTTCTATTGTAGTACAGCATGTATGTAGGTAAATGACTTACCTAGAATTACCGGTACTAGTGTTACCGGTACTACTACTACCTCAGCACTAGTCTATTACAGTGACCCCTCTCTAAGTGGCCACTCAAGAGAGGCCCCCTCTAATGTGGCTACAATTTTTTGGTGCTGCTACTATGAAATTGCATTTAATTCTCCCTCTCACCAAAGGTCACCTCTCTAATGTGCCATAATTTCTTGGCAAATAGGGTGGCCTTATTCGAAGGGGACTACTGCACTATCTTCAACTGCTTGTCTGCTTCTGGTAAATCTTATAATACTACACTATAGCATTATTAATACATGTACTATATATCCCACAACAATACTACTCTTGCTTCTAGTACTACTACTACTACTACTACTATTACTACACTACTACTACTACTACTACTACTACTACTACTACTACTACTACTACTACTACTACTACTACTAAAAAACTACTAAATGAAAGACTGGCAAATATGTTGTACAATAAATTTCAAAGGGGGGAGGATTTAAAATGGGTTGTACAATAAATTTCAAGGGGGGGGGGGGGGTTGTTGGTTGAAACGCGTTATTTATTGTCATAACGGCCCAATTTATCCTTCTAGATAAATTTGTCCGGGGGGCTCTGTTTTGATGGGCACGTTGTGTGTACCATAACAAGGACGACACGAGGGAAGCAAGGTAGGATGATGATGATCATGATGATGGTATCACAGTTTAACGGCACATCAACACCAACGGGGTCATACAGTGCCAAAACAGGTGATAATGATTGCAAAGTCAATTCAAACGCTACAGTCTAAGAACTGCAATGTGTGAGAGCATTCGCTATCGGGCCAAGTCTGAACAAAATGTCCAACAAGACCTGATACCCAGGGTGCGCCACGGGGAGGCTGCTCTCATGCACCCCGCGTAGCAAGGCAGGAAAACTGAAAATCGCCAAATTCAAACCTTTGAACTTCCAACTTGGGTGTGGGTACGATATATACCAACGCATTTCTTTCCGCGTATATACTTTCCCTCAAATGCTAACGAATTGACATGGAGATGACTTTAGTTTACTTATTTCAGAGGTCAAATATGATGACATCCGGGTTCGGCTTATGGTGATGGGTCAGGTATATCGTGTTTCAGGATGCAAACCTCATATCAGAAACAATGAGATGCAACGTATGTTATGAGACGCAACACTGCTTATTGCATATCCATTTTCATATTTATGGCATCCTTTGTTAACCTGGACCTTTCTCACACTGTTCTCAGCAGTAAATGGGATCGCGATCATCCATGCGTTTATCACCCATGTCCATGCATCACTTCTAACGAGAAGATATTTTCGTTTACAAACATCTGTATGCTAAATTCTACTCACGACCCATTTTGGTTTCACTGGTGGTTAAGCTGGTGGTTCGCTTTAGAATTACCCCTGTTGAAAGAGTTACGTGTGCTTAGTTTAATATAATACTGTTTAAATTTTGTTAGTGTTGTCAAATTACAGTGACTCATGTAGATGACCAAAACCAAATTTTTTAGTAGTTAATCGGACGTAAAGGCTAACATCAACGACAGAGTTTGACCGGCCATTCTGATTTCATTTTGGTGACAAAGATTTTTAACATCTGCAATACCGCGAATTAGACTTCTAGATTGGCTTGGGTCTTCACAACAGCCTTCGGGAGAGGTGTGGGCGTCTTATTCCCCGCGTCTGACAAATACATTGTATCCTGCACTTTTAAGTTTTTTAGAACATCAGACATGCAAAATCGGGGTGACTTTCATTTTGGTCTTGTACTATCCCTCAGGTCAAATCTAATCGTACAGTTGGAATCCCCATATAATACTCCCTGCTAGTGTTTAGTATATCAACATATGGGTTAATGCAGCTCTTTCACGAAATGCACCGTTCAGAATATGAGTGATATTGAACTTGACCTTTCATGGTCATTTAAGGTTGAATCTAATGGTGCAGTTGGACTCCCCGTATGTCTTTCTGTGAGTGTTTAACATGAGCATATGGTCCAACTTTTCACGAGCAATACAAGCAACCTTCACGAATACAACCCTTCATAGCGTGAGTGACCTTGACTTTGACCCTTCAAGGTCACCCGACGTCAAATCTAATGACAGACATTTCAACTGGAGACACATGATGTACTATTAGTATTTAACAGAAACATATGACCTATCTCAGCTTCTTTGCGACATACAGCCCTTCAAAGTTTCATGAAAGTTCAAATTCCCCAAATTTTAAAAGTCCACAAAATTGTGAGAACCATTGAGATGGCAATTCAGATAGGTCTGAAATAATACGGAAGAGATTCGTATGAGACGCTTTCCGACGTGTTCCCTCTAATAAGGTCCTGTGTTAACACGATAAACGAAAACAAAATCTTTAAAATTCAAACACTGAAAATTTCAGACCCGGTGTGGAGGTTTGGTAGATAGCTATCCTTCCACAAAATGTAGCATTGGTCTGCCTGGCGGTTTATGAGAAACTGAGTTTTACGGAAGACGACCACGACGACGGATGAAGGACACCCACACCATGATATTTGCTCTGGTGACCGAGTCAAACAGAGCTAAAAATACAATATATGATTTTCTCCCGCCAAATTAGACTACAATTTGAACTGCCCAAAATAATTTCAATAATTTCAATCTCCAGTTACCTTTACTAGCTTCCCCGGTTCCTCACACCAAACGCCACCAGTTATCAAGAAGACAGAAATGGAATAGGGTCTTTCGCGCTCTATTGACTCGAATTTTCTGGTCTTAAAAGAAATGGAATAGGGTCTTTCGCGCTCTATTGACTCGAATTTTCTGGTCTTAAAAGAAATCAAGTATAAAGCCATTGCAGCTATGATAGACTTGCGTTGTAATTACTACGTGTCTCCGTAAACATCTGCAAAGGCAGAAGACCACTTTAATTTGCAGCTCTTCATCGAACCAATCTGGTGGTTAACATTAAAGATACGCAACCATTGCTGCTAGGCTATTGTTTTTAATATCATTTCGAAAAAAAGAACGAAAAAAAAATATGCAAACGAAAAAAAAAACTTTCCTTAAACAACAAGGGCTTGGCAGTAGTTCAACAATAAGTGGCGACAGTTTCAGTCTCAGAAAGTTAAACGGTCAAAGTCTGTGCACTTTGGCCCTTTCCTTTTAGTAGGAATCCTAATTAGGCTTCCCTGTAAACGGCATTACTACATTCTCTATGAAAACAACATCTGAGATACGTTACCATACAATAAACTTGTGAGCGCCAGGTCTGAATAGCTTTACGAAAAACATTAAACAACTGTATGTCTTGAAAGGGTTCGTTGTGCGCCTGTGTCATGCATGTTTACGTGTTTGCAAGGTGCCAAATGTATAATCCTGGGTACTATGTGTACATGGTGTATGCGTCTTTGTTACATCCACTACTCACTGTGCGTCATTACAAACACCTAAGCCATTTCTTTTAGTCGTCATTCCATACAAAAAAGCTTATGGTTATTGTTCTGTTAACATCCGTGTGAAATAAAACTTTTCTTTTCTTGCCCACGTGAAAGGGATATGAAGACCCTCCTTTGACCGAGTGGGAATACCTACAGGCATGTCCTCAGAGAATGAAGAAGGCAGGTGACAAAATATGTATCGTAAGAAGGTCCAGATTTGACAACACATACATGTATAATTGGTACGTCCCAACAATGAAGGAAAGCGTACCCAACAGTATTGCGTTACAATGTTGTATGCTGTGTTTTAACTTGGCTTACTTGACTACGGAAGCCCTAAAGGGACATTGGGAGAAAATAAGTAGTGACAATTGCTATTTTGTTCCTTCGAAATATTATTTCGTTCCCTCGAATTATTATTTCCTTCCCTCGAGTAATTATTTCGTTCCCTCGAATTATTATCCCTTTAGGGCTTCCGTACTTGACGTAGGCTCCCCATGATGATAGGCGACCCACAACTACACTGCCGTCATTGGCAAGACGTGCATGTTCGGCTCCTGGTAGCTCAGAGTCGTCCTCATGTTGATCCACAAAAGTATGTTCTAACTGGGCGACTTCTCTCGACTCTCCGCGCTCTTAGACCTCCACGCAGCCGACCGAGAAACATCGTCATGCATTATTAGATATCCCACCAGTTTCAATCGGCGAGCGCGGATCTTCTCTGATATGAGAGGTAGGTCCCTGTAAAGTTCGCGGCGGATATCCTCCCGGCAGCAGACACACCCTTTACTACTCTGTCTCTGGTCTTGCTTCCTGAGGTGCCACATGGGTAAAAAAAGAAGTACGACACGACCACTTTAAAAGTTTTAAATCCGACGTGAACCCTGACAAAAACTGTAGAAAGTGACATCAAAATCTTATAAAAATTGTAGAATCGCCATAAATGATTGAAATTTTATAAAAAATGAACATCGACATGAAAGTCTTATGCAATATAATTAGAATATAAATATATATGTAAAATGTTTCTATAAAGTTACGTGACGAAGTAAAATTCTTATAAAAGGTGACATGGGACACAGAAAAAAACAATAAAAAGTGAGGTGCGACACAGCA
>JAAUYG010055645.1_pt1 | contig 12505 bp, 7 predicted proteins | sample 7278091 | NCBI WGS metagenome assembly JAAUYG01 (sample SAMN14350201, study PRJNA611818) | marine sediment metagenome | isolation source: surface marine sediment (0.6m) | place: French Polynesia: Moorea | collected 2018-08
GGGTCTAATGTTAATGAAAAATTGAAAAATTCACAAAAAAATCAGAATGTGATTTTTTTTCAAAAATGTCTATTTCCACCCTCAGGAAAAGTTTGAAAGCTTTCGGCTACGATTTGTAGGAGGAGTAGCGTTTTGAAATTTTCGCTCCCATAGGGTCCCAAACATATTACCTTAAAAAAATCGCAATTTCGGAAATTTCTCATTTATTTTGAAAAGTGTGTCCAACTCCTTAAACCCTGAAAACCTGGGATGCAAAACCCCGGGTGCAAAACTAGCTCGCATGTGGTTCGCTGTGGCAGAATGGGTGCGATGCGGTATTTAGGTACACCGTTGTCGGTTGGTTTCGCTTATCCTCGATAATTAGGCACACCCTACTTAGCACGTTGGGAAAAGGGGAAAAGGGCGCACGACAAAAGATGTTTAGAACATTTGCAGCAAGGGTATGGCAAGCCATATGATCCCGGGTTCTTTCATTGTGATATGTGCAAATATAAAAGCGTTACTGCGAAATTTATTTATCTTGATAGGGCCTACCAAATGTAGGTTTTGTTCGACCGCAACCCATCAATGTCACCCGGCATCAGTGATCATGCCGTGTAAACTGTAAATTGAATGTTAAATTATCTCACAGGTTTACAATGCATCCTTTCGTCAGTAAAATCAGTTAATTCTAATGAGTCGATCAGTTAATTCTAATTTAGTCGACTGTACTTTATGCTAAGCCAATGTTTAGCGTCTACCAGTTTATACCGAGCGATAATACATGAATTTCGCTTTGGTTTAGTGTTTACGCGAGCCGTGAACGACCCTTTATGACCGATAGCTCAACTAGTACGTTAGTATAAGGTAGACAGTCACTTGGGGCTAGTGTAACGTACTTTAGAAGTTTAGTTGAGCTATCGGTCATAAAGGGTCGTTCAGTGTCGGCTAGTGTTTACGGCTCCAGTTTTTGGCTATGCAATGCAGTTAGCATTGCTCCATCAAATTCTTGCAAATCCTGAACTGAGTCAACCGATTCGTGGTAATGTGCAGCTAGCTGCACATCAGGAAACGTAAAAGATAGAGAAATCTAGAGTATAAAAAATAGTGATTTCTCCATCTATTGCATGCAAATCCATCAAATTATTGCATATCCCGAAATCAGTTGGCCGGTTTATGGCAATTTGCAGCCACACAGATCTAATGCTACGGTCTACTGTATATGCCCATGGATGTTCATGTTATCACCTGGTTAGCACTGGTTAGGTGTTACAATTGGCGTTCAAACAATGGCTTGCAATGGAAGTTTTAGTTTATCCACTCAGCTTCGTTGATGGATCTAAAATGTTATAATCTGTTCAAATTTCAATCCATTTCTTGCTGAATAAAAACAAACAAAATGCATTTTGGCATTTACTAAATTCAACAAATCGCTACATTGCCATTTGCTTCTGCGCATCTCCCCTTCTCATACTGAATACCACACGTAACACTATTGGCCAATCAGAGACCACAAAAACATCATGCGACTTTATCACTTTACCATCTGGGAATCTTGAAATTGCTTTGGAGAGTTTAATGTTATATTGCACAAATGTTTGTCTTACATGCATCAAATCAACCAAGGCAACATGAATTATGGTGTAATGGTCAACCATTTGTAGATAAGATTTTATTGGATGTCAAGCTTATTGTCCAAAAACATTGCAAAGCTGGCACCGTTTAGGCATGTTTCTTGTTTTCATTGCTGGCGTATATCACATACCCAGGGCCTACAGACAATTTTTTTGGTTGCGACTTCTACTCTACGGGACATATTTGCTCCTGAAATTGATTTATATCCGAAATTATGCATATTCGTCTGATATCCTGAAGGTTACAGTTAAATACAATGTAGTGTTGTGATATCGATTTTTATGCTTTAGATATCGATAATTATTACTGGATAGCCAGCAAATGATATATTCGAAGACTGCAACACTCGAACAGTGCAAATCACACTCAGTCAAAAGCGTTACTTTCAAATTGCTCATGCAACATGTCCATTGGGTGTAATTATTTGGATTATGTCACACGTTTTAAGGCTTTGGTCTATGTAATATGATCTACGACTACACAATAATGTTAATGAAAATATTTAAATTACAAAAGTAGTAAATAAATTTATATACAGCAACGGGGCAAAGTAGCAAAGTCAAGTCTGGGCAAAGTCATGTAGTGTACTTGATCGTCGTGTTGGCAGTGTGTCAACTAAATTCTTATCCTATGTCTCTGCCTACTTCAAAGAGCTATAAAGAAATGAAATGCATCTTAATCCAGTGTTGATAAATTTAGTACTTTGTCAGTTTCTATATTATTTCTATATTACATAATACATAGCATATCCCTTTGTATAAAGTTTCCAGTCAATGGTGCAGATTAAGATTTAAGATTACATCATTAAGCCAATGGTTTCTTACTTTGCACTTGGGTGTGTACGTATAATATCCATGTGACCATTTGCAAAAATATCTAAAAACATATGGAACTGATCAACTGAATTTTTGGTGGAGGCTTGATCCAGGGTGGAAACCATTCTATTTTGAAAAAAAATCGCCCCACGGTAAGGGTGGGTGTGGGGTTCCAAAATTTTGGCCTAAGAGATAGGACAAAAATTTTTGAGTGGCGATAACAGCTAAATGGTGAGAGATAGACATGCGATTACTATTATACACTAATAGCAAGTTATATATGGGGAGTCCATCTGCACCATTACATTTGACATTGAGATTGACCTTTCAAGGTCTCCTAGATTTTGAAGCCTTTATCTCTTAAAGGAGCGGAGTTAGACCACATGTTACTATTAAACATTAATACAAATGCATATACGGGGAGTTCACTGGCACCATAACATTTGACATGGAGTGACTTTGCTTTGACTTTTAGTGTTCCAAGGCCAAAAGTGTAAAGAAAACTGTATTACCGGGTAGGTAACTTTCTCTATTTTAGGCCATTGCTAGGCCATGCCGGCAAGCTGTCCAATCTATCCGCCAGCAGTCCGATTCTTTGGAAGCTGAAGGACAGAAGTTCACCCGTGTTACCACTGGCGAGCGCAGTAAGTATAGGGGCGAGATCAATATAAATGCAATCTCCAGTATCACTACAGATAACAGTGTACAGTGTTGCTCTATTTTAAGACACCTGACTTATGGGACCTGGGTTATGGGTGGTCTTAAAAAAAGTTCAATAGTATATAAAGGGACCAGATTATGTGGTCTTATATTCATGGTGGTCTTGACATACCTAAAGCCATCTAAAATGGTAAAACTGATGCTGTTGACCATAGGTGTACACATGTGTACAGAGCTTGCAGAATCTGAAGTGATAATTACCACATTATTGTTTTGCTTGAATATATCAGTTGACTGATTTGATGTCTCCGGCATGTCAGTTGTTGTTTCAACTTATTTGGTATTACTCAAATAATTATGTCGGTAATTATTTGATATTGCTCAGATAATCAGATTACTACTGTAATGACTGACTGTATGCAATGAATGGTTACTAAGACAATAATAATCACATACTGTTTTATGGGGCAAACTATTAAATCCCTTTGCTGTATTTAATAATTAATAAATTAATATAACAGTTTATAGACACATGTACGTAAATTTCCGTTTGCATAGCTGTCTCCTGTCACCAGCCTACAGTTTACTATTAACAGATGATCATGTTTCTCTTTTGCCTAGGTGTGAACAAAGTGACACTCATTGGTCGACTTGGACAGGATCCTGAACAAAGAGGGAATCCAGAGCAGCCTGTCACAGTCCTCTCCGTGGCTACGTCCAAATCGTTCAGAAATGCAGAGGGTACTTATATGCAGGCCTAGGCCGATTACACTGGCAAAGTAATCGATTACAATTACTTTGCATTTGTATGATTACAATTTCGATTATGATTGCTTTTAAATAAAGTACTAGTAAATAAAAAGTAATCAATTACGATGACTAATTTTGAAAAATTGATAAAATGTGGTTTTATTATCTCTTAGTATTACAGAGTTCATTTAGTGTTAAGAGTTCATGTCAGGGTTTTTATAGTTCAGTAGTTCCTGTATTTTAAGACCACCCATTCATTGAGGAAAGATCTGTATTGAATTGAAGGCAGCTGATTGAAGGTTGTCTTAAAGTGCAGGGATGTGTGAAAATGCAAGGGTGGTGTCACTGATATCTGGTCTTAAAATTGAAACAATTCTTAAATGAAGGGGTCTTAAATCACAGGAACTACTTTGGGTTTGATGACTATTAAGTTTAAATTTTATACATTTTTCTGTTGGGTTAATTTCCTGTTAGCCATCCGAATAACCTAAATGACAGCTGTCTTTATATACCAGTACTAATATTGATTCATGTTAACTGCACACCGTATATGAGGTTAAAGTTTTAGCCAGTGTGGCTAAAAGCAAACCAATTGTTTTAGCCACATGAGAATTCTTTTTAGCATTTGACTATGTGGCTAATACGTAACACTAACACAGCTTGAATTGCAAATTGTAATCAGCCCAGGTCTGCTTATGTGTGTGTGTGTTTGTGTGTGTGTGTACCTAGGCACACTATTTTGCTAAGTCAGTAAAAATTTGCAATTCCAGCCGTCATAAAAAATGCTGCAAGCCACTCTGTATATGAGTTTGGGTTATATTTTTGTTGATTTGACCAATTTTGGTTTAATTATATTAACATTTCTTGCAGTATCACTTTACTAGTTTATTTAATACTGACATTACGCCTACTCACAGGTGTATCAAGAAGGACTATTTACCTTGATGTGTAATTTATTTTAACCTGTTAAACAGACTACAGAGAAGCCCAGCAGGTAAAATTACCTTGAGTATTTTGTGAATTTTCAGGCGAATACATTCAGAATACAGAGTGGCATCGCGCAGTAGCCTTCAGACCCGGATTGGGGAATATGATCGTAAACACCATGAAAAGGGGGTAAGATACTTTTTTACATTAAAATTTGCATATTACATCCTAAGATTTGAACACCCCTGCATGAAAGATGAGAAGAAATACTCTGTTAATAGAGTTTCGTCTCAAATTTTTGCTGGAACTACGGTGTGATTATTCATAATTGCAGATTTGTGTGGTTTGTAAAACCCATATCTGTGTTGAATATATTTTTACAAAACATTGCTTGGAAGGAACTGAGTGTACTGGTATTTTAGCAAACTATCTGTGATAGATTTCTTTTTTTCTTTATTTTTTTTTTTAATATTATTATTGTAATGCTGTATTTATTGTAAACCTATAGCTTTTATTGCTGAAATAAACATGAACTGAACTGATATATTAGCATTGTGGGGGTCTTCTGATGTTGTGATAAAGTTTCATTGCCCCCAAACATGGAAGATGGTCAATTAATTGCAGTTGTGCTTAATAGTTATATAGCTCATGGTGCTTCTCTTTATATGTATGTTATTTTCTATTGCAGTGACCGAGTTTATCTATCGGGCGCACTGCAGTATAGAACGCTGAGTATTGAAGATCGTATGGTAAAAGTAGCAAGCATAAGCATAGGTAAGAACCAACCCAGACATATTCCTTTGCTTCTGTTACTGACCTGGGGGAGGGGGGGGGTAACATGGGGTCTGATGGGGAATTATTCTTTGCATGGTGGGAAATGGTTGTATAAACAAGCCGTGGGGGTGGGGGGAGTGCTTATTAATTAACTTATTGCACACAGGTGTGCTCATAGTATTTGGATTGTTGAAGAGCATCATTGGGTTTAATCCAGGCCAGGTAAAGGATGATCAAATATCACTGCTGTATTCACTTTGTTCACAAAACCTCTTTCAGTTTCAAATATGCACTGATAAGTGTCAGTGAGTTGAGCTTTTAGGTGGAATCATTTTGGCTCTTAGACCTGCCAACCTGCTCTATATGTCTTTAACATGTTGACTTGCTGGACTGTTTTAAGCATGAGATTTCAAGGTGGTTGGATCTGAACTGTACGTCATTGATGTGCAATGCAGTTAAAAGCATTTTTCCATTCGGCCTTATTGAAGGCTTTCCACAACTTGCACCATTCCACAACTGTGCCATGAGCACAATTTTGATATTGTTCATATTATTCCAGATGAAATTATAAATCTCGGATCCCGGTCGAGGCAGGCGGCACAGGAAGACCTGGAAGAACAACCTGCACAAGCAAAAGACATTGAAGGAATGTAGCGACAGTTGTGAGGTGTAATACCACTGCCTAAAGCTTTGTAGAGAACCAATTGTAGAGATATAGAACTGTTTTGGATGTGTGGGTATTAAACATGACTGAAGATGATAGTTGTGTGTGTGATGGTTGTTAATACTTTTGCCTGAAGGTCATACAAATGTCCTTTCTTAAAAATTTACTTGAAGTGAGTGACAATATCTATCTTTTGTTAACATTATAGAAATTTGAACTGTGTATCATGAAACAGATACTCAAGAATGCAGCCTAATATAAAAACATCATAGATTTGTATCATATATGCCAGGAAAAAAATCAGCTACGTTAACTTGGTATAGTTAAATGAAACAAGCCCAACTCTTATATAATTGTCCACTTAGATTAAAGCCAGTTACTGATCACCATCCATTGGCATTCTGGTTCAGTGGGAGAAGTATTAATGTATCGATAAATATGAACACTGTAACTATGAAGCTCCTTGGCTTAACTGTTGTAGCCATTTGCAAGGCATTCTATGTACATGTACGTTTGCAATGAAGTCTGACATCGTTTCCAGTCACGTGGTTGCTGTTTAGTGTACAATCGTTTCTTTCTTACATATTAATAAGGTGGGAAAATTATGTAAAGGTTTACATGTACCGGTATGTAAATTTGTAATGTGTAAAAAACAGCCTAGGGTTTACATGGTTGATTGATCATTGCGCCATTTTAATAGTGTTGCCATTTACGTGTGTTGTGTAATAAGTCCAGAGTGTGCAGACCGAATGCATGATATTTTATATCAGTGTATAAAAAATATTCCTTGAATACCTTGGTTTGCTTTTATGTTGAAAGTTTTATAACGGTATGCGATTCCTATGTGCGTGAAGTACAGATGTACTTTTAATAAGTACTTTTACCCTAAAAAATCTATTATACTCCAGGATTTTTGCCATTTTAAAATTAAATCACGAACAGGTCACAATCTGGAGATGACTTTCTAGCGTGAATATTCAAGTCTTATCGATCTTGACATTTATACCATGTCCAACCCAAGAAGCCTTTTTCGGCTGCCCAACTCATTGGCAAGCTTGATTAACATCAGATTTATAGTATGTGAGTTAGAAATGCCATCACCAGCTACAACTGCCTGCAGTCTTGCATTTATCTACAACTGCCACATGCCCCTAACATTAACTTGAACAAAGTGTCAAGGAAAAAGGACTTTCTAATACATGTACAATGTATATTAAATCGTTATGGCTGTTGATGTGTTCAACAATAAAAAAAATGATGCTCAGCTCTGCTTGCCACTTACAAGATGGGACTAAATTAAGTCTATGGCTGTAACAGCCATGTAATGCCAAACAAGAGGCCCAGGTGCCTTAACGCTCTGCTTGGTCACTTGCCAGATAGGAACAAGTTAGGTTTATATCCTAAGTTGAGGTGACCCATATGTGTTACTAGTGTCCACGTGTCCTAAATTTCACTCTATGACCAGTTGTTTTCCCTAGTTACAGGCCATTTTGAAACAAATGCACCAAATGACCCCAAAATGACAACACTACAAGGTAACAGGTACACCATATGCGTGTTACTACTGCCCTCAAGTCCTAAATTTCAGTCCTTTACACTCTAAAACCAGCCATTTTTGAGTTAGAAGACATTTTGAGAATAGCACACCGAATGACCCCCCCTCAAAGGACCTTGAACACAACAAGGTCAAATGTACTCCATATGTGTTACTAGTGTCAAGTCCCAGATTTCATCAATTTTGCTCCACGACCAACCATTTTCGAGTTGCAGGGAATTTTAAGGCAAGTGCACCAAATTACCCCCCAAATTAAATTGAACCAAACATGGTCAAATGTACCCCATATATATATTACTGTCCAAGAATCTCAAATTTCAGTCCTTTTAGCCCTACGGCCAGCTGTTTTCGAGTTAGAAACCATTTTGAGGAAAGTGCACCGAATGACCCCAAACTGACCTTGAACCTACAAGGTCAAATGTACTCCATATACATTACAAAAAGTTAAGGATATTTCGCAAGTTTTAAAAATTTTTTTGTGCAGTTTCGTGAGTTGGCCATAATTTTAGTACTTTTAGTACTTAAATCAAGATATTGAATAATATCCTTAACTTTTTTTGTGTAGTGTATATCCATTACTAGTAATTAGTATCAGTGAGTCCCAATTTTCACTAGGTTTTGTTCCAGCCGTTTCTGAGATACAGCCAATTTTGAGGCACGTGCACCAAATGACCCCAAAACGACCTTGAACCCTACAAGATCAAATGTACCCCATATATATGTAACTACTATCCAGTCACAAATTTCAGGTCATTTTGCTCTCTGACCAGCCGTTTATGAGATCCGGGCCATTTTGAGACAAGTGCACCGGTTGACCCCAAAATGACCTTGAACCGTACAAGGTCAAATGTACCCCATGTATATGTTTTATACCCCGAGTGCCAAATTTCAGTCCATTTTGCTCTATCACAAGCCATTTTGGAGATGGAGGGCATTTTGGGACAAGTGCACCGAATGATCCCCATGACACCTTAAACCCAGGTCAAATGTACCCCATATGTGCTACTGATATCCACAAGTCCCAAATTTCACTCTGTTTTGGTCTACGACCAGCCGCTTTCAAGACAAAGGCCAATTTGAGACAAGTGTACTGAATGACCTCGAACCCTACAAGGTAAAATGTACCCTGTATATGTGTAACTAGTATCTCCAAGTCCTAAATTTCAGTCTATTTTGCTCTAAGTCCAGCCGTTTTTGAAATACATGTACAGGCAATTTTGGGGCAAATACACCAAATGATCCCAAAATGACATTGAACACTGCAATATCAAAGATACCCCATATATACATAAACTAGTATCCCCCGACTACCAAAATTCACTCCATTTTGCTCTACAAGCCGTTTTCGTGATACAGGCCATTTTCAGACAAATGCACCGAATGACCACAAAATGACCTTGTGAACACTACAAGGTCAAAGATGCTCTATATATGTGTTATTAGTATCCGTAAGTCCAAATTTCACTCCGTTTTGCTCTACGGCCAGCCATTATCAAGCTATCGCACATTTTATAATTCCCCATTGATTACCATGTTAAATGGCAAAAATAAATAAATAAATAAATGAAAAATAAAAAGGAGCAAAAATATTTGCCACAAATTCAGAAAGTTCAAGTTTCACTATTCTTTTAACAACTTTGGTAAGATACCATCTCCGCGAGTATACATGAGTTTTGGGGAGCAAATCTGATGTGTTCCTTCAGAGGAGATGAAACTTTTACCCCCACATGGTCCCATGTTAACGAAAAAAAAAAAATTCAAATTTCGCATTGCTTTGAACATCTTTGGCAGGAGTATTTATGATTGACTCCTCATTGACTCCTTCCTAGGAGTATCTATGATTTTTTGGGAGTGAATCTGATGTGTACTTTCGGAAGAGATGTCATTTGAAATTTGTTCTCCCATATGGTCCCATGTTACCGAAAATGAAGAAATTCGTAAAAATTAAAAAAATTCCTCTATGGTGCCTCCTTTTTTAGATAATTGCAGTTTTTAATTTCCTTTTTATGCTACAATGGTGAACGCGGAAATTCCTGAAAAAAAATGCCAAAATTTGAAAAAAATCCAAAATATTACTTTTGTGAGGACGAGAAGAAAATTCAGAGGTTTGGAAAAAAGTTAGGGAGAAGTGTTGAAATGTTTGCTCCCATATAGGGTGCCATAACAACAACAAAAAATCGTGAAAAAAAAATAGAATTTAAAAAAAAAATCATAAAATGGACTTTTGATTTCATGATCTCTGCAGACATAGTCAAGCAGCAGACTAACAATTTAAAGAGGTCATGAAAAAGCACTTTCCTGAATTCAGTGGTTTTAGGACTCTAGGTTTAGGTGTTCTTTCTCACTGTCTAAACTCTGGCCACAAGAAGCATCTCTCCAATCGATAGTTGAAATTTGTAAATAAACTACAGTTCTGCAGCCGATATAGACAAACCGTAGAACCAACAGTGTAGAAGTGTTTCATATCAAACTGAAAGATGTTTAAGCATGCTATACTCGTTTCTGTCCTTGCAGTAGTTACATATACCGTTGTGTATGTTATTTAGACAAACTAGAAATACTGTAATGCCATACTTTTTAAAGAATTCACAATGTTGTATATTATCGCCCATAGGCACCCTTTGGCCCCACAGCTCAGAGAAGCAGTAAGTTTTCAGCTTGCTCAAAAGCCGCTGTTGGTGCACACTGTCAAAAGCTAAATGGCAAAATCTAGCCGGGAAACCTGGCTCCTCAAGCTGTTTTACTACTTTTTACACCTGACTTGACCAGACATGATGACACGGCTTCCGCAAGCCGTGCACTCACTTCAGGTCCAGTCAAAAGGTGTAAAAAAACTAGTAAAACGGCTTGGGGAGCCAGGTTTTCCGGCTAGGCAAAATCTAGGTATGCCTACAAGGTAGACAGAGTATCCGTCGCTATAGAATATACCCCGGTAGTCACTGGCTGGCTTACTATTTAGGCTAGGTACAAGGTATAAAAGGTTGCCGGTCATTTCGTCACACGGTCGTTTCGTCACAACCTACGGTCGTTTCGTCACAGTCAGTTCGTCACACCCGAGTTACCTAATCAAAGGCGTTTTGGGTGTCCAGCACTTCATAATTACCATGATTACACCATGGGACAATAATAAAATAAATTGCAGATATTGCTTGCATGTTTTAAAGACTTAACTGTTATTGTCTGCCTTTATAATTAGTAAGTTATAACCTTAATCATGGCAAAGAAATATCCCCTCTCTAAATGAGGGCTTCATGGAGTTTAATTTCATAAACCCAGGCCACATCACAACGACATTTGATACAGTAGTAATTATGGGAGAAGAATTCGAAATAAATATGTTCACTGTCTTCACATAGGTGATGACACTTACCAGTATTTAAGAACTAGAGACGACTTGGTGTGGATTTGGCAATATTGTAAAAAGGCAAGAGACCTAACAGCCAGATATCTAAGCCCAACCATGATGTTCGCAATAGAGAATCTCACACAACAGTTTAAGGATGTGTCCACAGATGTTCTTGCTATTAAAACGGATCTCAACACAAAGGCCAGTACTGGTGAAGTAGCAGTGTTGAATACAAACATTCAGTCACTATTTCAGTGCCCAGTGAGGGCTTTAGCAATGATATTGTCAAACTGAACAAACGAATCAGTTTACTACAAACTGAACAGGAAGAGATTGAAAAAAGGAAAACAAGTGTTGTGATAAAGGGTCTTCCAGAGAACAATGAACATATAACTGACCTTGAAGCATGTAAACAACTGTTACATGTACAGATACTTTCAGTGGCAGATAACCCAACCAGTGCCAAGCGAATTGGCCAAGTAAACAAAGACGGTACTTCACGCCCAGTAAGGCTCATTCTCACCTGTAAAGAGAATCAGAAAGAAATTCTGGAGAAGGGAAAAACCCTCAAAGACAAGAATGGAACAGTCCTAGACTTTGACCCAGCCGCTGTCTTCATCAACCCAGACTTAACTATCATGCAGCGTGAAGCTGCTTTTTCTCGGAGAATGAAGGACTGGAAAAAGCGCCAGAATCAGCAACAAAATCAAGAGAACAAAGCAGCCACACAACAAAACAAAGAAAACCAACCCAAAGTAAAAGAAAATCAGAAAACCATCCAGGACAAGAAGGAAACACAGGGCCAGGTGGTTGCTCAAGCCGAGAAGTACGAGCTCCCGCCACCTCTGAGGTCATAGCTGATTCCAGCACTGAACCTGTTCATAGTTTGAGTTCAAGCACTGTTCATGTTATAAAGCACAACAAAGAGTTTATACCACTGAAAGTTATCTACTTTAATGCACAAGGACTTGGAAACCAGTATGTTCATCTGAGGGAGCTGGCACATAATGACAAACCTGATATGATAGCTATAACAGAGACTTGGCTTTCTTCCAATATTAATGAAACTGAATATCAATTACCAGGTTACGCCATATTTAGTTGCCACCGTGACCTTCATATTACAGGCCTGTACCAGGTCCTAACAGAGGAGGTGTGATGATGTATGTAAAGCAAAACCTCAACCCCATTGAATCACCTTTGACAGATGTTAAGGCAGAACTATTGTGGGTGAACATCAAGCCAACACCATCTTCTAACCTTCTGTTGGGAGTATGCTACAGACCTGGGTTAGCCGGCAAGGAATGCATAGATACCATTTGTGCAAACATTGGCGAAATTGGTCAAGACGATTCAATCTTGGTTGGAGATTTCAATTTTAGAGACATTGATTGGTCTCA
>JAAUYG010068355.1_pt1 | contig 12505 bp, 7 predicted proteins | sample 7278091 | NCBI WGS metagenome assembly JAAUYG01 (sample SAMN14350201, study PRJNA611818) | marine sediment metagenome | isolation source: surface marine sediment (0.6m) | place: French Polynesia: Moorea | collected 2018-08
CCCCCCCCCCCCCCCCCCCCCCCCCCCCCCCCCCCCCCCCCCCCCCCCCCCCCCCCCCCCCAGAAGCCGAAATGAAGTGGAGAGCACATTCTAGACAAGCCTTGACAGTCTTAGCTTTCACCAGTGGTGGTGTGCATGTGTGAGAGAGAAAAAAACATTTTTTTGATCAATATATAAAATTGAGGAGCGGGTGTCACACTCTTTTGTCACCGATAGGCTGGCTGCCATGTCACTGGATTATTGTACATGCCAGAAAAAGGGTTGCCGGAAATTACATAGGAAGCAGAGTACCACTTTTTTTTTACAAGTGATAGGTCATATGGGATATTGACATTTTCATTTTGCAGAAAAGGACTGGTACCTGTAACTAATGAATCTTATAGTACAAAATACAAGGGCAGGATTTCTGTCATATATACATGTACCTAGCATGATTTGTTCAAAATTTTTGCAGCTTGAACTTTATCTTTGAGGAAGAAGAAGAAGAAGAAGAAGAAGAAGAAGAAGAAGAAGAAGAAGCAAGAAATAAAAAAAGAAGAAACACATTCAGACTATGCATCGGTTGCGATGGCCGAATGGTTAGTGTGTCGGACTCACAAACACAAGATCGTGGCTTCGAGTCCCACGTAAGCCAGTTGGCTCAACAAAAAACATCTCGCATGGGCTACAGGTGATGACAATGGTGCCTAGGTTCACTCACCCATAAAAATGAGTACCTGGCAATAGACAGAGATGGCAATTGTACTTGGATTACCCGTGGCACCTTGAGAGGAGTCGAGCAGGTGATGGATGTAACAGGTCTGCCAGGGGCAATAATATGTAAAGCGCTTTGAGCTAGCCTCGGCAAGGAAAAAGCTCTATATAAGAACTCCATACTATTATTATTATTATTATTATTATTATTATTATTATATTGCCATGTTGTATGACCTTGATTTAACATTTCAAGATCGTCCAAGATCAAGGGTCATATCACAACCGGTATATGAAACTCATATGTAAGTCCTATTTGTGTTCACTTCCATGTACATGTACCTGACATGCTGGGGAGACATTCCTTATAGCTACAAAGCTTTACAGATACATGTGCACAGCATTGATTTTCACCTTAACATTGATTGATATTGACCTTTCCTGCTAATGCATCCATGATTACAGATCATAACCATTCTAAAGATTCACAGGCAACTTAATTCCTATTACCGGTAGGCTTTGTAGTAGCCTTGTTGTATTGCACTGTTTGCAAGTTACAGTGCCTAGCTTTTACCGGTAATAGTGCTCAAGATATTGATTTCAACTTTCAATGTCTTAAGCCACATGAAAACTGGAGGAGTTAAGGTGTGTCGACTTTTTTTCTCCCCATATGCATGATATGGTCCTGTGTTAATTCAAAAGTACCATAAATATTTTTGAAATCTGGCAGATATAGCTAAAAAGAAAGTAATAGCCTGTAACCATGAAGTTTAGTTGAAATCAAATGAAAAGTGTGTGAGGAATAGCATTTTGAAAATGAAAACTTCAGACAGAAATTTTGCAAGTTCAAAGTGCAGAATGATACCAAGCTGATCTGAATGATGCAGCTTGAAAATACTACCAAGGCCTACTACCACAAAGTACCCTACATGTAGTTACACATATATGTTGTCGAGTGTCTGCTTCTTACTTCATTGTACTGCAGTTGCTATTCGCACCATTGCTATATGTGTCGCGCCATTGCTATATGTGTGGTGCTTCTATTTAAGAACATTCATGAAAAAAAAAATAGTGTATGTGGTCTTAAAGACATGTAGAGTGTCTGCTTCTTACTTCATTGTACTGCAGTTGCTATTCGCACCATTGCTATATGTCGCGCCATTGCTATATGTGTGGTGCTTCTATTTAAGAACATTCATGAAAAAAAAATAGTGTATGTGGTCTTAAAGACATATCTGTATATATAAAGGTCTAATACTCAACAAAAAGTACTACAGTAATAGCCATGATTTAGAAACGGATCAAGCACAAATAAAATTAGGCCTTAATAAGAATGAAATGTTGTAAAGTAGAGTGCTCTTGTACCATATAATATCTGTTAGGCACATGGTAGTAATTGCATGTAGTCCAGTTACTAACTTCTCCCCCCTCTCCAGCAATCTCCAGCTGCAGTTTACAGCAGCTGTGAGCATTCCTCCACTGATGAGGACATTAAAGCTTCCTCTAATTCACCTGTCCATGGAAGTCTTTCTCTGGGTTGAAATGTCTGAGATTGAACTGTTATTGTTGGGTGATCTGGGGGCCAATAAACACCATAGTATATGGAGGAGCAGAGACATTTCCCTTAATTACATTCACCACAGCAACAATAAAGGTAACCTATAACAGCAAAATAAGCACAGAAGATTGCTACGGCCATAAGGTCTTTCTTGCATAGTATATATAAGCGAGGCATACTCAATGCTTTTTCGATCTGCTATGGCCATAAGCTCTGTCTTGCGTAGGATATATAAGAGAAGGATATATAAGAGAGGCATAGCCAAAATTTTTCCCATTGCATGAAAGAAAGGGGCAACCAGATAGAAAAAGGTAGCAGAAACAGGAAACCATGCAGTGGTATAAATTAGTTCACACCAAAAAGTATATATATATATCTGCAGCACCGGTACTATTTAATATGTTAATTCTTATTGGTACATGTAAGGAATGCTTTGCCTGAGCAATTACTAATCAAAAGGCAGCTATATATATCAACCTTAGTTTTGAGTTCTATGCGCAAGACAAAAAAAATTAAGTCAAATGTGCCATTGGACTTTCAAACTTTATATTATCAATTATGGAGCTGTACTCTTCAACCATTAAGTACAGCTGTATATCAAACATATCTAATACACAGGTCACAAATTTTTTGACTATCATACACATGCCTACATATTCACACATACATGGTGAGTTGCAAATTACTTATCTTAAAGTTGCATGACATGATCAATTGGTTTTATTCTATCAATAAAAGTCACCCAAGGCCAAATATCCTATGACCTGAAACTTCATCTGTCCTGTTCCATTGTAAAGAAGGGCAGTCATGTATGGCCCTCACAAATTATGATGAAATCTAGAGAGTAGTTTTGAAGAAAAAAGTCAGTGCTCATAAGGGGAAATTGTAGATGATATGCATAAATAGCCCTCCCAAACTTTGCCCGAAAGGCATACCAATTAAGACTATAAGTTTGATAGCTGTTGGTGGCTTAAAATATTTAGGCCTCATTTAAGAAAGATTAGTTGTTAGTACCTGAATTACTTACACCAGTAGAGGCATGAACAGCATTTGTATTGGCCAAAAATACCCCAACTTGACTGAGTAATAACACTGTTAGTCCAGTAGATACATCGATTGCATATTTTGTCAAGTTAAAAGATGGAAATTATAGCTAGATTAAAAGTACACATGTGAGTTCAGCCAGTCAACAAGTTCAGGTTCATGTATAATTTGTTGAATGTTCATATTTGTAGCTATTTGACTTTTGCTATAATAATACGGTACCACATTCTTCTATAGCGCACTCTCCAAACTTGCTCCAGGTGCTTACACACAAAACATAAATACGACAATTAAGATATGCCTTAAAGTACCTTACAGTGTAAAATATCATCCTGATTATTCGAATACTAAGACCAGTTTGTTTAACATAATAATAAAATGCTCTCCTAAAATGTCTTTAACTACACAGGCTTGAATTGGGAGGCTGTGCTAGCAGTTTTTATTTCTGATGGAGTGATGAAAAATTGTGATCTTATTCTGTCCACATATGCCTTTTTGAACCTTTTTTTTCTAGCCTTTCCTAAACTTCCCAGCATTAAGTTTTTTCTTCCCTCTTTCTGATGACTATAATTTGCAGGATGGGGTGCAGAACATATACTCACTCTGGCGGCTGAAAAAAACATAGTTCTACCACATATATAAATAAACACGCAGCTACCATTTTGCAAAGGTTCCTCCCCAGTGCATGCCCTTGGTCAAATGATTCCCAGGCATGCAATGTGGGTGTGTCATACTGGGAGTCTACATCAAAGAAAAGATTGAGAGAGATGACAATAGAGCAGGCTTCCTGCAACCCTACCATGTACCAGAGAGATTATTGACCAAGCAGGTACTGCTCCCACGTTGATGGACTGCTAGCTCTGGTCCATCCATGGACCACCGTATACTGCTATCTGTTTCCTACAGGTATGGGTGGCTGTGGTCTTTATATTTGTGTCTTTATAATCATTTACGATATCTGTTAGTTTTTGTGTCATATGATGTGCAGGAGCAGAACGAATACTACAGAAAACGATTTGGTCAACTCAGGAATACTGAGGGCTTTTTGTCGAACTAAGGGAAGCTGCATGCTGCCCCTACAGCAACATTGTGAACATTTTAAATTATTTATGTATGGTTTGACCATGATAACATGTCATTCAGTTTTCATTTGCATGCCACTTTTGTAACCGGCACCTATATTGTTCTACCGAGTACCAAATAAATAAAATAAATAAATGAAGGAAATAAATGACTCAAAATATATACATCTTTGATACATGTAGTTATATATGAAACCAAAACTCATACCAAGTAGTCAAGGCATGAGGAATTCAAAGACAGAAATATTAGATTTATTTGCACTTGCTGCAATGCATCAAAAAATTCCCACTCCCATATTTATTGAAGCAAAACTGGGGATATTACTTCACTGTTGCTGGAGTTCTACTAACCCGGTATACTGGTACCAGGAATAGATGAACAAATGTGTGCCAACAGATGAACAAATGTCTGCCAACAGATGAACAAATGTGCACCAATACCCTTTTCGGGATGCACTATTTTTTTGGAGAAAGTGCGTTAGAGTGCACAAGCAAATCGCCTGCTGCACAATAACATAATTCACTTTTCCAAAAATTTTACAGGCAGACTGGGGGACCACTGCAAAAAACAAAAAGCCTTACAGTTGCTGACCACTGCAAAAAACAAAAAGCCTTACAGTTGCTATACCGTTATTATGGCTTTTCAAGGTTATCCAAGGACAAAGATCACATCACATTTAAAAAAAATCATATGTGACTGATTATTATTGTTCTATCATAATTAACAAAACACACAATACACCACGGGTATGCTACAGAGTCTTAAAATGCCATTTGCCACTTCGCCAAATGCGAAAATAAAATCCATCTGGCTAAAGAAATGTCCATACATTGTACCTTTGCCGCAGTGGCGAAAACGTTTTCCTGATGATCACGATAAAAACTTTGTAGATTGTACTATGTATAGGCCTAACCAAAGTTGCGTAATGTTTAATATTGTTGTCCACAGAAGTGTTAAGTTGTCAATTTTGACCTTTCAAGGTAACTTAAGATCATCGCTTGCAACACATTTTGAAATGCAAATTGCGACTACCCAACAGTGCTCTACAGCTACAATTAGCCATAAAGTGCACCATTAAAGAGCTACAGTGCCTTAAAATTTACCCAACCCCAATTTTGACCCTTTAAGGTCACCCAAGGCCAAAGGACATATCACAGTTGAAACCCCGTATTTTGTTAATTGAAAATTGTAACAATGTAAAAAAAAAAAAAAAAAATCAAAATAAATAAAGCAGTAACTTTTGGGGGACTATATTTGGGATAAACATCCAGATGTTTGATAGAATTCATGGCACAAGCAGAACTATAAAAAGGGACCTTCTGGTTCAAAGATAAGTTCCCCAAAAGGGTATGGTTTGTCTGTTCTCAAAATAGGAGACAACATAATTCAAGAGAAATAGCCTTAGTTTCTATCTTCTTTCTTTGTAACATTATTCACACCTGAACGTGGGTACAGATTTACTATCAACAGTCCAATTGGAAGGTATGGATCTGAATAAAGCCCACTTTCCTGAATAAGAAGACCTTTAAGTTGGTGGCGCACTTCTGTTGTCTCGGGTGGGGCAGAGGAACAAATGGATTGTCATCACGGCACGCTCTATATATGGAAGTGGAAAAGGGGGAATGTAATGAAGCGCAAAGGGAAGGCACACTGTTTGTACGCAATCATCATCCACCTGAAATACACTGCTGTGACGTGATGACCAGGACATGAAAGCCTAGAAACCTCCCTGCTGCCACTGTTAGACCACGGAGGCATTTATCAGGTTCCTCACACAACAGAAACTGGTAACAGCTCTGCCATTATCTCGCATTCTGTTTCCTGCAAGGAAACCTTAGTTATCAGTCTTTCTTTCTTTTCTCCTTTTCTATCTTTTATTATTTTTCTTTTTTTGTCTCTCTGTCCCCACCTTATTCTCTGGGTTCTGTTTTGTTTTCTTACTTGTTTTTTTTTTTTTTTTTTTTTTAGGTTCACCTTCATCCCCATTAGGGGGGAATAACCCTTCCACGTCATAAAATGCTCCCAGGAAGGGCGATTAGTTAAGAGCACTGCAGGTCAGTTCCACTCGGAAGAGGAAGCCATTCTCTTGTGCCAAGAAGGAAGCATAAGAGCTTCAGACTGTCCCAAGCAATTAACAGGTCCCACTGGCATAAACATGTACTGCTGAGATATAAGCTAGGGGGACACGAATAGTAATATCTTATTATAGTAATCTGTGACACACCAGGTGCTTTATATGTCCATCCAATTTATTTGCTGAATGCATGAAAAGTTTCAAATACAGATTTTGTTACAGACAGCTTTCTCAATGTTTCTAACTGATACTTTGCATTGGTATGCCTAGGTATTGAGAGTAGGTATTGAGAGGTAAGAATTCTGTCAGTACTTACTGGTGAGCATCATAACTGTCAGTATTTAAAAGTGAATATATTATCAATAATTAGAGGTGAGCATACACTGTTAGTATTTAGATGTGAATGTACTGTTAGTACTTAGAAGTAAGCATACTGTGTTACGGTGGATATTTAACAGCTTGGTACAGCTTGGTACAGCTTGGTAACGAAAGTTAAACTATTTATTTTTAAAAGTAACCTTTTGGGGAGGGGCGGATGGCCGAGTGGTTAAGGTACTGGACTCTCATGCAACCACGAGATCGTGGGTTCGAGTCCTGCCATACACTAGATCTTCTGTGCCTAAAATCCTTGGGCAAGATTTGTACCCTAAATGTGCCTTGAGGTGATCGTTAATATGCAATTACACGTACTTGCTTGTCGAGAACCTCATAAAATAAATCAAGTTTAAAAAAAAAGTATCCCTTGAATGGTAATTACAAAATATACAAGAATTTGGTGAACAACAAAACAATCACAACAATATAGTCAAGTTTTACAAGAATGATACCACATACAGCACAAGAATACAGATATTCTTACACAGTCTAGTGACACATAGAAAAAGTACTATGGCATAACAATAGTGCTGACTTCTAAATAATCCTGAATTTTACTGAATTCTGAGATAATAGTTCTTGACATTATTTTCTGTTTGGTAAATATGATAGTTATTGTCATTGAGTGACAGTTCTTGTAACTTCATAGACCTTGCACATAGTGCACACAAACAGTTTTACATCAGGCAGACTTGAATTTTCTTCACAGGCATGCATCATTCAACCACAATCTGACAGACGACCCCAGAATCACTACTACGATGATTCTCTCACTGGAAGGCCTTAAAACCTCTTGCGGTTGTTTCTCATTTCCCCAGGCTAGGAAACATCTTCTGAACTGACTCTAAAATACACAGCACAACTGCTGTAGGAATACAATTCCTTCACCACACGGCCAGTTCTTCATATGACAGAGTCACAACTCTTCACTAAACAGGTACTATCTTCTTGATTTAGCTACTTGAACCATCAGCCTTTCCTCGACAGTTACTTTCTGCTGATTTACAACCATGGTCCAGTTTCTGGAAAAATCTTAAGTCTAGAAACGGACTTAAGTTCACTAATCACCTTGGTAACCATTGCCTTTTCCATGCTTAAGATCACTAAAGAACTTAAGATTTTTTGAGAAACTGGCCCCTGGACACTAAGTCAACAGGCTTTAGGTCATCACTGCCACCAAATATCGCCTCCAGTGTCAGCAAACAAACACCAACAAAACTAGCGAACGAGTCTCCAATAACATGCAGATTGATAGACTGTCCCAAAATGTGCACTTCTCCCCTTTTATACACCACACCAACCGACGCTTACCCAGAAAATAGTTCAGTGTTCCACAACATTTCAGCATATTTGGGAAAAGCCGTCTGTTTATACACTTCCCCAAAACCACACAGTATAAAATCGCTTCTCAGCACTTATGGTTTATTTACTCATTGAGATTTATCTGTAGGGTCCTTTAGGAAACATACCGGTAAGTGTCGTACTTTACCGTGTGTCAAAGTGCACGCCCATAACAACTGTTGTATTTATAGGTTGGCATACTGTTAATATGTAGAGGTCAAATGGTAATACATGTACTGTCAGTATTTAGGAGTATGCTGTCAGTATTGAGAGGGGAGCATACTGAGTATTTACATGCATATACCACATATTTATAGTGGCTTTTTCACTCATTAGCAATGTTCAAACCCACTTTACAATATGATTTGTTGAAACTAGACTGAACAGGGTGGGACTTTAGATTTCTTTTGAAAGTATTTTAAGTGCCCGATGGTCTAGTACTCTGGACAGTATATTCCAAAGACAGCCAGGGTGTTGCAGCCTGAAAGATCTCTTTCCATAAGTGACAGTGTCTTCAAGCACGTATTAACAAGACTTTGTTGTGTGATTTACAGGTGATCATATTATCAGTATTTAGAAGTGAACATACTCTCAGGGTTGAGAGGTGAGCATGCTGTCAATATTGAGAGGTGAGCATGATGTCAGCATTGAGAAGTGAGCATATATACTGTCAGTATTGAGTGGTGAGCGTATTCGACAAAATCAGTGTTGACCTTCCACAACGGGTACATGCAGTGGTTCCACTATTATTAAATTGTTATTTATAGTCGCCTGATTTACCCATGCTTTGTTGGTTTTGCCACCAGTGGCACTCAGATGTAAATTCTAAGTCAGTAAAGCTACGGTCACACCGAGCTCCTGGACCGCCATGGACTGTCCCGGATCCGACCCATGGCGACCCGTGGCTAGATCCGTCACGCGTCCGTAGCGCTGCCGTGATGGTTCTGGGTGGTCCGGGGTGGTCCTGGAAGGTCCTGGACGGTGCGGGAAAGTCTGGGAGGTCGTTTTTGAAATTTTAAACTGTTTAAAAAATCCGGGATGGTCCATGATGATCCGGGACGAGGCCAAGATCCGGGACGATCCATAGTGGGTTCGGGACTGTGCCGGCATCATCCGTGATGGCACCGCAGCGATACCGGCATCATCCTTAGCGGCAATGGCATTATCCTGGACAATCCGTGGTTATCTGGGAGGGCTCACAGATCACGGACACGGTCCGTAACATGACCGGGGTGGTACACAGCGCTGCTGGGATGGTCCGGAGGTGGTCCGTAGTGGATCCGTGGTGGTCCGTTACTATCCGTAGCAATACTGTACGGTAGTTATTTCGTGGTGGCGCCGGCCTCATCCGTAATTATTCCGCGATGGTACCGGAGCAATTCGTAGTGCTGCCGGGAGGAGGAGGAGTCAACAAATTTCGACTGTCGGAGCAAAAAAACCCCACCCAGGATGGCCCCGGACCAAACCGGATCAACAAAGATATGATCCAGGGCGGTCCAGGGCCATCCGGGGTGTTCCGTAGTACATCCGTGTTTGGTGTGACCGTAGCTTATGGATGGATGTTTTTTTCATATAGTATAATTACGCAGAAGTTTCTCAAGATCTTCTGATCATGACCAACCAGCCAGCTTCATTGATTACTGGTACTGTGCAGAACTCTATATCTGGAGAATAAAAAGGCATTCGTGAACAACCATCTTGCTTTGCAGTCAAAACTTAGTGGTGAGCATTACCATCAGTACTGAGAGGTGAGCATACTGTCAGTATCTAAGAATGAGCATCTGTGAGGTTACAAAGCTATGGCTAATGTTACATATGCTGTGGCATAAAATTATACAGCTGTGGTGATACGAACCCATGTATACAGGTGCAGTTGTGCTACACCTGTATATCTCAGGGACTACTTCATACATGGTATACACAATATTTTAAAAAGCTGCAGAGCAAGAAAAGGTCGGCATTGGGAGAAAACTCTGTGAATCAGTTCAGACTGTTCTTATAATGTACCATCACCCTGGCCACCTAATTATTAAATATATGGCCCATAACACTGTGAGTTCTCCTTTGGAAAAACCTCTGCCTGAAAATCTTTAGGGCTCACATTCGCCTTGCATTCAATTCTCAACCCATCATCTACTTCTTGAAGTGTAGAAGTTTGTTATTAATTATTCATCCTAATGGTTGTCGGATCTGTGACTGTTCTCTTGTACCTGGGGTCGCAAGGCGACTACCTGCGATTCCCTTGTGATTTGTTCAAGGAATTAATGTCCCCTGATGTCTTTTTATCTCTTCTCTGTCCTCAAGCTCTGTAGGAACAGCCCTGCTTGCCGATACCATTAGTGAAAGACTCTTGGTGGCAGTTCCATGAGACCTATGGCGATATAATGCCCTCCAGGGAAGGACACACATATGAATGATGCAAGAGACGACAGCGCATGATGGCACACTCCAATGCCACCATAAGCATAGGCATTTTTCTTTTGTGTTGAGGAATTGCATCCAGGGAAGCTCCGACACTACACCTGAATTATCTATCATGCTAAGTTTGGATCCGTACTCCAGTGGCAGTCTTATGCATCTTGATTTCTTTATGGAACTTGAGTAGTTTGATAAACATGATAAAGCATTTTGTGCAATATATCTATTCGAGTAACTTTGTATGAGATGTAGCACACTGGACAGGCTATATTACTAGCCAATTTCTACAAGTGTTTTATATGTTACATATGGTGACTTTTTCAGTCTTAATTTTCTGCTCTTAATTTCACACTTAAATAACAGTCTGTGTGAGTGGGATCTATAATTTGCAGTTCATTTTCCCATATTCAGAGATCTGTTTGCACAACTTTCCATCTCAGGACTATTTGGGAGGAAGAAGTACAATTATCAAGTATCTTATTTCTATAACAATTAAATATTAATATTTTCGTAAACAGAAAGTTTTAGGTGATTATCAACACATGCACAGATAATGACTTGAACTGTGATCTAGGTGACAATTATTTTCGTGACTGGTTTGAGTAGACCCCCAAAGCTATCATGAACATTAGCCGACACTACACCATACATCAATAAGGATGGAAGAGTGTTTTGTAGAAAAAAAGAAAGGTGTCTCACCTCCTCAGCAAGCAGATGACTCAGGCTTCCAACACTTTGCTTAAATGGTTGATAATGGAACAGTCAGGTGTACATGCACCAGCATATACTTGTTGAGAATTTGACTTGGGGGTATATTCTCAGAGACAAAAATGTAAGAATTATGAGTCCTTAGCATATTTAGTACATGTATGTGTATCAGACTATCTACCCAGGAGCATGTATTCAAAACAAAAGTAAATTAAAAAGGTACCCTTGTCAAATCATATGAGATTTTTATCTTAACAGATGGGGCAATTATCACAGTGACAAAAAGCTATAATTGGTTAGTTATATCTAAGATGTATCTAGAGATTTATTTAGCTTATGATGCTTAAACATGTTAAACAAGCAAGACCGCTGGACAGCGGAAAACTCCTCTCGCCAACACACTACATAATGCGACATCCGGATTAATGTCAAGTACTACTAGGAAATATATATTTACATAATACCGCTCTTCTATCACTCAATGCCTAAATTACCTTGATTTTAGCCTTTCTCAAGGTCGCTCAAGGTCAACTCTGATGGTGCCATTAGACTCCCTATATATGTTTTCCAATTAAAGTTTAATTGTAACATAGGGTATAACTAGGCTCCTTTGCGAGATATAAGGGTTTGAAATGTGGGTGACCTTGAATTTGACCTTTCAAGGTTACTCAAGGTCAAATGTTAAAGTGTCATTGGATACCCCATATATAGTTTCCTATTAATGTTTAATAGTAACATAGGGCCTAACTAGGCTCCTCTGCGAGATCTAAGGCTTCGAAATCTTGGTGACCTTGAGTCTGACCTCTCAAGTCACTCAAGGTCCAATATGAAGAAATGTCATCATCATTATTATTCACACACTGTGAGTTAGCAAAAAAACAGTAACAAAGACCCTACAGTAATGTTATAAATTCATGTCTCAATTTCAGTTATGAGGATTTGAAGTTAAGTTGCATCACATTGAATTTAACCTATCAAGGTCAACCAAGATCCTAATTGTCACGTAACACTGGCACAATGAACAGAATAGTTTAATTTAAATATGAGACACATGGTAAGAGCTAAAATCTATTCTTTCAACAATAAATATATGATTGAAAATACACAAGAGGTCCAAGGACCTTGGCGCTCTGCTTGACAGCTGCAGTTGAGATGACATTGGCAATTTTCTGTAGACTTGTATCAAAAACTCACTGCTGCAGACTAAATCA
>JAAUYG010147410.1_pt1 | contig 12504 bp, 13 predicted proteins | sample 7278091 | NCBI WGS metagenome assembly JAAUYG01 (sample SAMN14350201, study PRJNA611818) | marine sediment metagenome | isolation source: surface marine sediment (0.6m) | place: French Polynesia: Moorea | collected 2018-08
CCGAAGCAAATACTTGGTCAATCACAGTTAGATTTTCATCTATCTCTGGCTGTTGGGGTAAATAAATAATTCTTGCTCCAGATTTGACCAAACGTTGACCACCATCAATAGGTTCAATGCCCGCAATCATTTTGAGTAGGGTAGATTTACCAGAGCCATTTACCCCAATTAACCCTACTTTGTCATTTGGCTCAATGCTAAAGCTAGCATCGTGGAGTATTTCCTTGATACCGAAATCTTTTTTGATATTTTGTAGCGTTAAAATGCTCATTTTAAAATAAATACGCCTGATGTGAATTAGCTTCGTTTGTATTGAATTAGCTGTTAGCCCTTAATTGGCTACCTGCTAGTGGACGTGGGCGTAAATAAACCCACTATTGATTGAGATAGAAAAGCCTATCAAGGCTAACTTACTACTTACTACTTAAGCGAAGCGGTATTAGCTCGCGCAAGAAAAGGAAAGCTAATAGCGAGGAATCACCTTTGCTTTAGCAACGGCAAGGACATAAATCATATTATATTGAAAAGCTAAAAGCTAATGGCTAATAGCTTGGAAAATTATCTCTGACTTCTTCAATTCATATTAGACGTAATTTATGTTGTGTATTGGGCATCGCGGGGCAATGGGACACGAGCCAGAAAATACTTTGTTGTCTATTCAGAAAGCTCTCTCTCTGGGGGTTGATGCAATCGAAATTGATGTTTATAACGTAGAAAATAATTTAGTAGTAATCCACGATCGCTTTTTATCCAGAACTACTAATGGCAGTGGCTATACCGAGAAGCAAAGTTTTGCTTATTTACGATCGCTTGACGCAGGTAAAGGGGAACAAATTCCCACCTTACAAGAGGTATTTGAGACAGTAGATCGACAAGCCCTAATTAATATTGAATTAAAAGGGAGCAATACTGCCAAACTAGTGGTTAACTTAATTCAACAGTATATTGCTCAGGGGTGGTCTGAGCAAGATTTTTTGGTTTCTTCTTTTAATCATTATGAACTAAATCAAGTTAAAGCAATTTGTCCTACCATTAGGATTGGTATCTTAATTTATGGTTTACCTTGGGGTTATTTAGAAATCGCCCAAAAACTAGAGGCAGAAATAGTTATTACTAGTTTGCATTTTGTAACCGCAGAATTGATTACTGCGGTTCATCAACAAAATTTATTAGTTTGGGTTTATACCGTTAATGATCCTGATGATATTAGTCTTATGAGAAAATTACAGGTAGATGGTATATTTACCAATTATCCTGAACGAGTTGTATCAAGTTCCTAAAACTTAATTACCTATCACTAATTACTTGATTAATGAAGCGCGATCGCCTAACTCGTTTACTTTATTCCACACTGGGTTTTTTCTTATTAGTTTTTTCTTTATGCATACTCAATCAAGAGTTAGGTCGCTATAATTTAGAAGATGTTTTAGCTAGCTTATCTGCCATAGAAAAAGGTCAATTATCTTCTGCTTTAGGCTTGACTATTCTTGGCTATTTAGCTATTAGTATCTACGATGTTATTGCTTTTCATTACCTCAAATACTATTTAAATATCAAGCGAATTATCTTTACCACTTTTATTACTTATGCTGTTAGTAATACCACTGGCTTTACTTTACTAATTGGTGGTGGTATTCGCTATCACTTTTACTCTTTTTGGGGCGTTAATGGAAAAAATATTGCTAAGATTACGGCATTTGGGAATCTAACTTTCTGGTTAGGGTTATTAACCCTAAGTGGGATTAATTTTACAACAAATCCTCTTCAGTTACCTAGCTATTTTAATTTAAATACCTCTTTTATTCGCTGTCTGGGAATTGTCGCTCTGCTATTAATTGTCACTTATTTTAATTTTTGTTGGCGAAGAAAACGTCTCAAAATTAAAGGTAAAATTATTTATTTTCCTCGACTCACCACTACCATTTACCAAATTGCCATTTTTTCCTTAGATTGGACATTAGCCGCAGCGGTATTATATTGCTTGATTCCTAATTATCCTAATCAATCTTACCTCAGTTTTTTAAGTATATATTTGTTAGGTATGACCGCATCAATTATGAGTAATATTCCTGGGGGAGTTGGTGTATTTGAAACAGCAATTATTGTTCTATTACCTAAATATATTCCCACTCCAGATATTTTAGGTTCACTCTTAGCTTATCGTACTATTCGTTTTTTAATCCCTTTGGTCACAGCATTAATTTTAGTAGGCTACTTTGAAGTTAGACGTAAATTAAGTAAATTAAGATAAAAGAAAAAACAAAAGAAAAAATTATTGAGCAACATTTACATCTAGCTCAAAAAAAGTAATCGCCAGGAAAACTAGACGAAGCAAGCGACATATATCGTCAAACTGTTAAACTATCTCTCTTAAACCATCAACCATACAATCACTCAGGAAAAGTTCTAGTACAACAAGATAATTTAGATTAGGCGATGCCTTCGGCTACGCGGAGCGTAATCGCTATTTTTCAACCAGGAATCGAACTGCAAACTCAATTTCCAATTTTCCTTGGCTTGATCTTTTTGTGAGAGAAAACCCTCAGTTTTACTGAAGGAAAGATTCTCATTACGCCATATTTTGAGGACAATAACCTAATCTAGCGACAATCGCCTCACGAAAAATTTCGATTTCTTCTTTTCTTGGTTGACCATAAGCAACAACTACTACTTGATAGCGATTCATCACTTCAGTAGGAGATTCTCCTGCTTTCAATCTTTGCAAAGCTAAAGTGATCGCTTTAGAAGGCTTGTAAGAAATACCCATCTCGTTAAAAAAAGCTCTAATATCTTTGCTTAGTTTGATGGGAAGAGGATATTTCAATTTTACTTGAACTATCCAACGATCAATAGTGTTGAGTACTGCTACCGACTCTAAAGGTAATTGCCGATCGCGCAAAAAATCCATAACACGAAGAGTTACGCTGGCATTAGTGAAGGAGTAAATGTATTCAATGTACATCTTGATAAAATTGTTGATTAAACTGTTTCTAACCAATCCAATGTCTGTTCTAGTTCTTCTAAGCTCAGCACTCCATACTGCCACAGAATAATGGGTAGCGTATGTAGATCCGCACTAGGATTCCTTTGAGCTAGAGAAATTGCTGCTGTTGAAATTCCCAATTCCGATCGCCAAAATTCAGTCAGTTCTTTGATCATTGTAGATACTCTCGATGTAGATATTCTTAATACTGTCCTTGTTTAAATCACTTCAGAATTGATTGATGATAATTTAGAAAAAATCTGGCTTAGTATTTTGAGTAAATTATGAACAAGCAAGAAAAAAATTAGTTAATAATCAAGTTGTAACTAAAATTCAGTTATGTTGTTAGACTAGACCTCTAACTGCAGACTCCTCTTTTAACAAGATAGAGGATGAATTGTAAATTATTCATGAAGAAACGATGAAAAGTACAGGATAAATTGTAAAGATTAAGTGATTTTTTCCTTTCTCATCTTTCCGTTGACTCCATCGATCGCTTATCTGTCAAGGTTTTCAGCCAACAGATCAATCTGACGGGGTCATTAAATCCCATTCGATATATCGTTACACTAGAAACTTTATTTCTGTCCAAGACGATCTCGCAGCTTACCCGCAGGGTAATCATAAGTCCCTAGCGGCGATCGCGTTAATTACACTTGATTAAGCTTTAATTATTGAGCAAGCTCAAATACTAGTACTAGGACTTTTGATCTACTCGCTCGTAGTTATTATCTCATTAAGCTGATGTGCATTTAAACTGTATATTTTTCAATTAACTAACAAACTATCAAACTCTCTCCCCGTCTCCCGTCAACCTCAAACAACAAATTGAATGCTTGACAGCTTATGTCCAAATCCATTTTGTTAAAATAGTCTAATTTGATACCTATTTTCTTTCTAATTGATGACACACCTTAATTAACTTTTAACCCTCTTTTCTAATTGTTTAACCCTTTCTTGCCAAAAATTAAAAGGATAATAAAAAGCAGGACTCCAAAGGCTAGTTATAATTGCTGAAGTAATCACAATTTCTTGATATTGTTGCCAAACTTCTGACATCAAAAGAAAATGCTGGCGAGCATATTGAACAGCAAAAACTGTTTCTGCCAAAACTGTCATAAAAAAGACAATAAATGCTACAGAAATAAAATCTTCCCCGATATATTTTTGTTTTTGTAAACTAGAAGTAAATACTCCGACTAAAACCAAACTCAATACATGAGAAGGAGAGCTAATGGTCATACCATCATAGATCCAGCCCATTATCAAACCAGCGATCGCTCCTTGCCAAACATTCCGTTTAATACTCCACGCAACTACCCAAATCAACAACCAATTAGGATTAGCTTCTAATAATTCCATCCCAGGAATACGCAACAGCATCAAAATTGTGCAGATAGCTACAGATGCAAAAACAAATAATATGTTGAGGATTTTTAACATCTCAAGAGAAGTTTGAATCTTGTTAGGCATTACAAAAATTAGTGAATAATATTGCTCTGTAATTTACAGCCATTTTCAGTTGAATAGTATTTTTATCAAATGTTTCATGATCGGCTTTTTAAGTGATGAAACTAATCTTTTCATGGTGATTTTAGTCACTGGGTATGTTCTCCAATAACTTTATACTTGCTTTATACAAATAAATAAACCTGTAAAAAAACAGCAAAATAAAATTGATTAACCGTAATATTATTGAGTCAATTTATTCAACTTATTAAAGTAATTATAAATCATGAAAAAACAACTATCGTGTGCTTTATTAACTATCAGTATTTTTAGTCTTAATATTTTGCCAGCGAAAGCAGAAATTACTAATATAGAAAGCATTAATAATCAAAATGATTCCAAAGTAATGAGAAATGGTCAATTATGTGTTGAAATTCCTTGGATGGGTCTATGGTGTTGGTATCTTTAATAGTAAGCATTATTTTTTTAATTAGAGGTTTTCAATTGGAAGCAACACAATTTTCAACTAGATTAATAATCTCTATAGGTTCAATTAATTCAGCTGGTTGAAAACCAAAAACACGAGAATAAAAATAGAATTCACTATCTAAGGCTTTTTTAATATTTTCAGAAATCCGAAAGCCATGACCTTCTTGTTCAAAAGCAACATAAGCAGCGGGCAACCCTTTTTCTTTAATCGCATTAAACATTATCTCAGCTTGGTTGGGAGGAACAACTTTATCTTGTAAACCTTGAAAAAAGATTACAGGACAGTTTAATTTCTCTAAGAAATGAATTGGCGATCGCTCTTGATAAATTGTCTGATTTTCAGGATATTTACCTATCAAGCGATCGAGATAGCGAGACTCAAACTTATGAGTGTCTTTAGCTAATATTTCTAAATCGCTTACCCCATAGTAACTAGCACCTGCTTTAAAAGTATCTCGAAAAGTTAGTGCCGCTAAAGTAGTATATCCTCCTGCACTACTACCCGTAATTACCAATCTGTCTTGATCTACTTTGCTCTGACTGGCAAGATATTTAGCACCATTAACACAATCATCTATATCAACGATCCCCCATTTGCCGTCTAGTCTTTGACGATATTCTCGACCATAGCCGATACTACCACCGTAGTTAACATCTAGATAGCCAAAACCACGACTAGTCCAGTATTGAGTACGAAGGTTTAAATCTACTGAAGCTGCTGCGGTTGGACCTCCATGGCTCTTAACAATTAATGGAGGCAGTTCCGCTTGTGGGGCAGTATAATCTTGATTGGTTGGTGGATAATACCAACCATGGGCAGTTAAATTGTCACTCGTAGGAAAAGCGATCGCCTCAGGTAAAGATAAATAACCAGGATCGATAGTTAAATCTCCTGTACGCTTTAATACTTGTTCTTCCCCAGTGTCTAAATTGAGTTTAATTATGGCGGTAGTTTCTGTGGGTGTTCCGCCGACAAATACAGCAAAACCGTTCTTAATAGCTTGTAAATCGGAAATATTAGTGTATTTAGTTTTAATCGCTTGAAATTGCTTCGTTTTAGTATGAATAGTTCCCAAATGCCAGCGACCGTGAGCAGAATAGGCACAAACAAGACGATCTTGACCAGCGAAAGCATAGGTAGATAGTCCAAACACCCAATGAGGATAAGCAAACTCCGCCGACATCTCGTGTAAGATTTCTACTGAACCATCGGGATTACGGCGATAGAGATTCCACCAGTTGGTGCGATCGCTAGAAAAATAGAGTGCGCCATCTTCAGACCACTTTGGTTCACAAATGGACTCTGTCTTACCTCCAGCAATACATTCAGGTTTTACAATAGAGCCTTTTTCATCAATGGCAGCTAACCAAAGATTTGTATTATCCCAAGGCATATCGGGATGATTCCAACTTAGCCAAGCCAACTTTTGACCATCAGGACTTAAACGAGGTGAAGAAAAAAAGTCAGCTCCTTCAACTAGAGTCTGGATTTTTCCCGTGCTAAGATCAATTGTGATGATACTGTTAATCGCTTCACGATCTGTTGGAGAATGATCTTCACAAACGCAAATCAAACGATTTCTTAATCGGTCTACAACAATATCTGCATAACGTTGTTGCGTTTTTCTGGTCAAGGCTTGAGGTTGCTTATTTAAAACCTGTTGATAAATCCTACCATCACTGTAGTTAGAAAAATAAATCGTATCTTCTTCAACTACAAATGCTCCTCCACCATATTCATGTATTTTGCTACGGACACTCAAAGGTGATGGCGTAATATTCTTGACTTTGCGACAATTAAAATATCCCACAATTAAGCTTCTGCCTTTTTCTTGGGGTCGTTTCTCTAACCAGTAAATATCATCATTATTGACGACAATACTTTCAATACCAATAGTTTTAGAGACTATCAAATCTGAGGTGATGGGAGATTTCCAAGAACCATATGCAGCAACTTTAGATATGTTCATAATTTTAATTTAATATTTCTAATATTTCTCTCCTACAACAGTCCTCTTCGCCGATTCTTAGTACGCTTAATGATTTTTACAGCTTTTTGAGCATAACTCCTATAGTAATATCTCAAATAGAATCATGTAATAAAATAAATTTAGTAAGTATTTGAGTTTTTTTAAACAAGTGTTGCTCCAGAAAAAATCTGCTTTATTTTGCAGTCACTTATTTGTCGGCAATTTTTCTTAAATCAATGCATTTTGGGATTTTTTTGGAGTTTAGACGAGTTTTTTAAGCTTATTTGCCAAAAAATTGAAATTAATATGCTGTTTAATTATCTAATCTCCTATTTAAGAAGGATTGCCAATGAAATCAACCCAATAAAATATAACCATTTTTTTTCAAAGAAGCTAGAATTCCATGATTACCAGGGCTGATTGTCGGGTCAAATTAGCAAAAGCAGCAAAATTGATGTGCATCCTCAATCTTACTGCTGTTTTGTTGCCAAGGTTGCATTTTCGATCTGATTTTATCTGTATGATCTTAACTATGGCAACTGTAAAGTGCAGTGATAACCCTGGCAACTTGCAAGCATTACTTTCTAATAAAAGTTACATAAATTAATAAATATCGTGTATCGTAAAAGTTAGAGAGAAAAAGCAAGGAAGAGTAATATTATCAGATGAAGTAACCTAGAAACAAGAGCTAGAACAGGATCTAGAACAAGAATACAAAATAACAGCTAACCATCTGACAAATTAGTATTTTAGACGAATAGTTGTTTTTAACAAAAGTACAGATAGATTCTCATGTAAACCAAGACAACTTTAGTCTTTAAAGACAAAAAAATCCTCACATCCAAAGAATTTCATTCTTACCTAACTAATTCCAGTAAGTAAATCGCGTCATGAAAACAGCAACAAAATCTAACGACCTAGTTAGAAGCTATCTTAAAGAAATAGGTCGCGTTCCTCTACTAACCCACGAGGAAGAAATTCTTTATGCCAAAAGAGTTCAAAAGGCGATCGCTCTGACCAAAATCAAAGAAAATTTAGTGGAGGATCTAGGTGTAGAACCCACTATTGCTCAGTGGGCAAAAGCTGCCAAGACTTCTCAAGCAGAGTTATCAGCAGCTATTGACTTGGGGGAATCTGCCAAACGCAAAATGGTAGAAGCTAACTTACGTTTAGTAGTGTCCGTTGCCAAAAAATATCTCAAGCGAAATCTTGACCTTTTAGACTTGATTCAAGAAGGAACAATTGGAATGCAAAGGGGAGTAGAAAAGTTCGATCCCACTAAGGGGTATCGCTTTAGCACCTATGCTTACTGGTGGATTCGCCAGGCAATTACCAGAGCGATCGCTGAGAAAGGTCGTACAATTCGGTTGCCGATTCATATTACCGAGAAACTCAACAAAATTAAAAAAGCCCAAAGGCAGTTGGCGCAACAAAAAGGTAGGACTGCTACTATCTCTGAATTAGCTCTAGAACTAGATCTAACTCCCAAGCAAGTGCGAGATTACCTAGAAAAATCTCGTCAGCCAATTTCCTTAGACATCAGAGTTGGGGACAACAACGACACGGAACTGGGAGATATGTTAGAAGACACAGGACAGTCTCCTGAAGACTACGCTACCTCTTCTTCTCTAAGAAGGGATTTAGATAAGTTGATGGCAGATTTGACCCCCCAACAAAGAGAAGTAATTTCTCTCAGATTTGGTTTAACTGACGGCAAACCCATGACTCTTGCTAAAATAGGCGAATGCCTAAGCATCAGTCGAGAAAGAGTTAGACAAATCGAGAGGGAAGCTCTTTCCAAACTGCGTAAGCGTAAGACTGTAATTCGCGAATATTTAGCTAGTTAACAGTTTTCCAGACAGTTAAAGGCTTATTCTCCCTGGTAGATCGGAAAACTCTCTGAGATTAGTTCGGTTCTACGTAACTGTCAATAAACAATAAAATGATTAGATTAAAGACATTAGTTTAATCTACATATATTTAAGTATTAGATTACCAAAATTTTCTTAAATTCTACCAGGGAGGTAAAAGAGTGAAGAGTGAAAATAGTCCTCAAAACTTTTTTCAACAAAACGGAGAAAGTAACACATTATGGCAATATGTCCAATCCCTAAGCCCAGACACTGTGGCTAAGCTTTCCCAACCTGAATCTCAAGAAGTTTTTCAAATCATCGAGCACAACATCATCGGATTGCTGGGTAATATTCCACCAGAACATTTTGATGTAGCAATTAACACTAACCGAGAGAACTTGGGGCGTTTGTTAGCCTCAGCCATGATGAGTGGTTATTTTCTGCGTAATGTTGAACAAAGAATGACTTTTGAAAAGTCTTTATCGCTAAATCAAACTGATAATTGACAATTTAACTATAAATTAAGTTATCACTGTAGACAAGCTTTGCCAAAATATGATATGGGTTAATTTATAAATTAGTGACGAGTAGGCGAGTATATTTTTAGTTTTTAACTCAATCCAACTCAATCTAACTCAATCTAACTCAATTAAGTTTGAACGTTCCATGCCAGAAACATCACTTCCTATAGTGCATAAGCAGATAGGGGTAGCTGTAATTAGTAATCAGCAAGGAAAAATTCTGATAGATCGCAGAAAAGCACGAGGAGAAATGGGGGGACTCTGGGAATTTCCTGGGGGAAAAATTGAAGCTGGAGAAACAGTAGAAGAGTGTATTAGAAGAGAAATTCAAGAAGAGTTGGGGATAGAAATAGCAGTTGGTGAATCTTTGACAGTTATTAACCATGATTATAAAACATTCAAAGTAACCTTATACGTTCATGATTGCCGATATCTAAGTGGAGAGCCCCAGCCGCTTGAATGTGAAGAAATTCGCTGGGTCAAACAATCAGAGATAGATCAATATCAATTTCCTCAAGCTAATATTCAAATTGTCAACATTTTACAAAACAGGGGCAGAGCAATATGAATGCCAAAATCATTTCTGAAGATCTGATTATCAAAGAATTTACTGCCCCCAAACAGCTCAAACTGTTTACATCTTTACAACAAGCCCAGATGAGTGGACAGTTAACCTTTATTAATCCGATACAAGGAAGTGAATGGTATTTTTATCTTTACTTAGGTGACATTGTTTATGCTACAGGGGGAATTCATCCGATTCGTCGTTGGCAAAGAAATCTGATCAGCAATTTGCCCCAAATACCTTTTTCACTCTCTAGTCTGCAAGAAGAGTTAACTGAATACAAAGCCGACTTGAGTGACAATATATGGGAATATCAACAGTTGTGCAACTGGGTAGAACAAAAGGTAATTACTCCTGAGCAAGGAAAAAGTGCCCTAAGATTTGCCATCAGAGAAATCTTATTTGACATAACTCAAGGTAGACAAGTAACTTGTAGTCTCGATCAAAATAATATTTTATATCCTAAAGTAAAAACAATTAAACTAGAAGAATTAATTCCTGAGAATCAACAAACTTGGTCAAACTGGGAAAACGCCAAAGCATTAGATAGATCGCCTAATTTAGCCCCTATAATTCTACATTCACAAGATCTACAGCAAAAAACCTCAATTCCTGCTTTTCAAAGCTTATGTAAACTACTTAATGGTAATAGAACCATTAGAGATTTAGCAGTACAACTCAAAACAACACCTTTACAAGTTCTTGGTTCTCTTTTACCCTACATTCAATCAGGAATTTTTGGTTTAGTTGATGTTCCCGATTTGCTGGAGTTATTAACTTCATCTGATAAGAATAATTACAGCAATCAAGATCGTCCGTTAATTGCTTGTATTGACGATAGTTTGATGGTATCTCAGATGATGGAACAAATCATCGGTATGGCAGGCTATCGTTTTATGGCAATCAATGATCCTTTAGAAGCCGTTTCTGCTTTAGTTGAGCGTCAACCAGATTTAATTTTTTTGGACATTGTTATGCCCAAAATTAGTGGCTACGATCTGTGCGCTCAACTACGTAAGCATGAAAAATTTGCTGATACACCAATTGTTTTCTTGACTAGCAATAGTGGTATTATCGATCGCATTAGAGCTAAGATAGTTGGCTCCTCAGATTTTCTCAAGAAAACCGTTGATGCTGATGAATTAATGCAAAAAGTTGTGGAACATTTACCTTAAATTGAGCTAATAGCTATTAGCTACATATCTACATATATTGTTTTGTCTTCTCTGTTAAATTTATTTAATTTTATTTAATTTTACGGAGTTGCGGACTTGTCACCATTCGAAGATAAATGAAACGACGGTGTAACGTTGTCCGCATTTTGCGGTTAAAAAATTAATTATCAATCCTGAATATTTGGTGAGATCTTCTGGTAAAATCTACCATTGCCTTTATGCAACTAAATATAAGATTGGATAAATATAATAATTATGAGAAGGAGACAAGTATTAGATCGTTTAGCGATCGCGGCAACTACTAGCACCATTTTAGTTGCTTGCAATCAAACTAATAATAGTCCTAATGTTCAAGCTAACGATCTGCCTAATATTAAATGGCGGATGGTGACTAGTTGGCCCAAATCCCTCGATACAATCTATGGTGGGGCGCAAACGGTATGCGATCGCATTTCTGCTATGACTGGGGGGCGTTTTACGATTGAACCCTATGCAGCAGGAGAAATTGTTCCTGGTTTAGAAGTCTTAGATGCGGTACAAAACGGTACAGTCGAATGTGGACACACCGCTAGTTATTATTATACGGGCAAAAATCCTGCTTTGGCTTTTGGTACTTCTGTACCTTTCGGCTTAACTGCCCAACAGCAAAATGCTTGGTACTATCATGGTGGTGGCTTAGAAGCGATGCACGAACTGTATAGTGCATTTAATGTGATAAGTTTCCCTGCAGGTAATTCAGGGGCGCAAATGGGTGGCTGGTTTAAACAAGAAGTCAAATCCCTCCAAGACTTAAAAGGATTAAAAATGCGGATTCCTGGCTTAGGAGGTAAAGTGATGGCGAGCTTGGGAGTAAACGTACAGGTATTACCAGGGGGAGAAATATATCTAGCTTTAGAACGGGGAGCGATCGATGCTGCGGAATGGGTTGGCCCTTACGACGATCAAAAGCTAGGTTTAAATAAAGCGGCATCCTATTACTATTATCCTGGTTGGTGGGAACCAGGTTCTACTTTTGAAGTACAGATAAATAAATCTCAATGGGATAAGTTACCTATTGAATATCAAGAAATATTCAAAACCGCAGCTATGGAAGCCAACCTCAATATGCTGTCCCAATACGATGCTTTAAATCGTGAAGCCCTAAAAAACCTTGTGGCTGGTGGTACAAAACTCACGGCTTACCCCCCAGAAATTTTACAAGCAGCCCAAAAAGTAGCTTTTGAATATTATCAAGAAGAAGCCCGTAAAAGTCCTGTCTTTAAAAAAGTATATGACCAGTGGAATCAATTCCGTTCAGCAGTTTCGGAGTGGAACAAGATTAACCAGCTAAGTTTTGTTAGTTTTGTCAATAAATAAACAAATAAATTAATATAAATCACATCTACATCTATAAGTAGTACTCTAACAAGTTTGAATTGAGGGGTAAATCTTCTGACTCCGAACTCCGAACTCCGAATTTCGAACTTTTTTGAGCATCCATCATTTCAAAATTGGCAGAC
>JAAUYG010257454.1_pt1 | contig 12504 bp, 13 predicted proteins | sample 7278091 | NCBI WGS metagenome assembly JAAUYG01 (sample SAMN14350201, study PRJNA611818) | marine sediment metagenome | isolation source: surface marine sediment (0.6m) | place: French Polynesia: Moorea | collected 2018-08
CTCCCCCCCCGGCCAAGCTGCTTGGTAATGAGAAACGAATTAAATGCGCATTTATGCAAATCCACAACCATTTCTGCCGCCACTTGTTTTTGCCTTTGATACGTACGATTATAAATGGCCCATAACGCGTCAAAAAGTACACAGAGTGTACTCAAGTGCTGCTGTGGGTCGATTGATAACGATCAGTACGTCCAGTCAGGTGAATTTTCGCATTGGGAACTCACTGAAATGAACTGTCAATCGGGAGCAGAAAAGTGGCCATCGAACAGTGGTGAAAAAAAAACAAAAGATCACGCAGGATTCACAATTCTTCTCTTCACTGGTCGAGAACTACACAATCAGTGGAATGAATATCTTTCACAACCAGAAGCAGTGCAGGATACTACGAAACTGATGTGTCCCTGGTCTCCACCAGGTGGCATCACCAGTTTGGCCACAATTCTGCCTTCTGCTGCTAAGTCCAGTATTCTCCGAGTGGATAAAAGCGGAGTGACCCATGTGAGTCACTCTGCCATCATTGCTGTCGGTGCCATGGTCCAGAATGTTCCCCCTCCACACACACACACCACATAAGCATGGATGGTCACGGGCCCGACTCTGAAACGAGCCCTTGTTTGCTTCGCAAAGTACGTAACAAAAGCCCTTTTTGCACTAAGGTGCTGCCCAACACCTGAGATCAATTTTTTCAGCGTTCGTTGGGGCAACTGCTGTACTGATGGAAAAGCTACCCACGCCCGTTGCAAACGCACAGTTACCTAACGTGCAAGGTCTGGGTGTAACGCACTGGCATGATAATCTTCCGCAGTGCACCCTGCACTGCAGTTTGTCACGTGTCAATCCGTCCCACCCGCTCCACCTAAACACACATCGAAGTTCACTTGTGGAGCAGTCGCAGCACCGACGGGACGCAACTACAGACAGGTGGATCGACTTGCAGAGGCAAGGACGATCCATAACTGTTGCTGCAATCTACTGATTACTGCAAAAGATGCAAGTGACTTTTTTCTTTCCTCTTTTTTTTTTGTGCGCTGCTCAGCGCAGTTCCGTGCGCCTATCTATCTCTAGATGCATCGCACTCTCCAACTGCGAGCTGATAATTGTCACTTCTTTGTTCAGCAACTTCAGACTGACTGCAAAGTTACCACCAACGCTTTGATGGGCGTCGATTTTTTTTTTGCCCTTTCTGCTTTTTCTGCGCACAAATGAGAGAGAACAAAACTCCACTTTCTCTGTCAAATTAAGTGTCTCCTTTCTTCACTTTTGTTTTGTTCACATTCCGCAGTGGTGGGTTTGAGTGTTTGAGCAACACAAGAGTTGGATCTTTTTCCGGCCAAACTGCAACTGCAGCACCCCAAATTTGGTGCTGTATAGGTACAATGATGTGCGCACTTGGTATCGAGTTATCCATATTCACTTAACTCTTCAACCAGTGTATTCACATACATGTACTTAACTTCTCAAGTACAGACCTCATCCTCAAAGATCAATCAATAAAAGTAAACAATTATGAGTACGAGTACTATTACCCTGTGTTGGGTTCATTTGCGACGGAGAATTAATTTCCTAACTTTACACTGAAAACCACTCCCTGAACGGTCCCAGTGACGACAAAAAGCACCTATTGTGTGTCTTCAAAATTATTGACACGCTCGTGTAAGTTTTTTGGCATTACGACGTTACCTTAACCTAGATGTCAGCAAAGGCAAGACTCGGAAAACGCACCTCAACTGTCGCCGTTGCCGAATCAATATCTCACCTGCTTTCCTGCCGTACAGTCTATTTTTTTTCTTTCTGCCAAAACCCAGATAAATACCCTTTTACCTTTTTTCATCTGCCGAGCACTTAATAAGCGGCGCGCTGTGCGCGGAGGCAGAGACAATACGCAGGGGAATTATTTATACAATGGGTGCAGTCTCTCGTGTGCAAAAGAAAGTTTATGCATTAAAAGTCATGCTGTATTTTCTTTATGCATATTACATAATAAAACCCTCATTACTGTTTCCTTTTGTCATTGATTCTGTTTTTCTTTTTGGCTTTTCTCCGTCTAACACAACCAAAGTAATTTCTAATGTCAAAGAAAGCTGCGCAGCTGAACAGTGAACGCAAATATCAGAAATCATTCTGCCTTTTCAGTTTTTCCAACATGCGCTCACAACAAAGAACTGGTAGACACATTCAGAAAAGCTGTGAAACCTGTTAACACCTTGCGTATGACCCAATGTGTGAAGCTATTACGGCAAAGATATCTGATTGAAATACGAGAGGTGTGTATACGTATTGCTACACAACATTATTAATATTGACTCATAAAAGCAGGTGCCGCATATTTGCAACGTCTTCCACACACCAAACACAAAGCGATTACTAAATTAGGCAGCACCGCCTGGCTCACGCGACCCCTAGTGACGAAAAGACTCAACTAACAATGAATTACTACATGTCTTCATCAAAGCCATTTCTTGTCCTTTTTCGTCGTCTTTTTTTATCTTGTCATTGCTGACACGTTGACGAGTACGTGTACAGGTGCGTATGGTTCGCGTCCGAGGCCAAAAATCAGGCGTGACGGACGAAATGACCCACAAATTTGGGCGGCAAATGTTCCCCATTGGTTACGCAAAGATTGGGTGCGTCTTCCTCTTGCTGTCATAAGGCACGTCACATGTACACGTTATGCAGCAGCAAACTGACGTCAAAATGACGTGACGTCATGTGATGACGTCACACACGAAACAACAAGCCAGAACTTTCCTGCTTAATTTGGTCGGGGAAAAAAAAACTTGCGTTACAAAAGACGCAACTGTTGCTGGAAGCGTACCGTACCGTACCTGAGAACATGGGTGTGATTCCGGACGGTGAATCCGTGACGTCCACGGCGTACATACCACGTCCCGCGTACCCATTGTGGCGGTGGTGGTGGTGCAGGTGCTGGTTCGGGTGCGGTGGTTGGTGCGCCGGGTGGTGGTTCTCCCACCCCATCATGTGCGGGTGTTCGTCTCTTTCGTACATGTACATTTTGCAGTCCTGAGTCCTTCTCCAGTTGTAGATATTCACCAGCAAAAGTCCCCTGTGCAGTGTTTATTTGTCAGTGCTGCACACACGTGTAGTGTAGTGTGTAGTGCAGAGGCGCGAGTCCCAGCGTCGTCGTCAACAGTCAACTTCACTTGAGATCCAGTATTATTGACTCGCTAATGTCAAGGTATCTGCAGTGCGATGCAGGGGCAGCCCTCCCCCTCTCCCCGACCCGACTCCACGGCGCTGTATTCTATTCTCCGTCACGAGATGTTTGTGCTCAGGTACTGAACGCGCGGTTCCTCGAGTGTAAAACTTCTCTCCTCGCTGCGCAGGAAAACTTTCTCCTCTCCCCTGCTTTTTTTCTTATTCTTCTTCGCCTTCTCTTCCTCCCCCTTTGAGCAGGTATTGATCTAAGAAGCGGTACAAAAGGATGCGAGTGCGTAACTAAACAAGCTAATTGCTCTCTTCATGCACCTTTAGCTTGCCGGCACAACCCATACGACTGGCATCTCACGGTTGTATACTCAGGTTCCCTAATTGCCCAGAAAATTGTTACGCTTCAAAGTTGGACAAGATTTCCATCGGAGCTCTGTAGCGTACTTTTTTTTCCTCCTCTCTCTTGTGTCTCTCTTTCCACACACACACACAGGTAAATGTAACACAGAATAAATACACTTTGATTTTTTCTCTTCTCCTTCGTTTCTCTTGGTTCTTTCAGATCATAGTTGAGTTCGCTTTAACGACACTGTCATCAAAGTACAACGGGATTCTGTTCAACACTATCGCATGATGGATCAGTCCAGGTACACGTGGTCACGTTGTTTTCTCCTGTGCGGAGCGGAACAGCCAACATCGCGACTCCTGTTCAACACCGCAATAAAACAGTTAACGCTCCGTGCGCGCACCAAACGTCAAACAAGCCCGATCATCGATCTGCCAAAGAGATTGACTTTCCAAGTCCAGACAATGTAACACATGCCGAAATAATCCCAAGCTGTTCAAATTTATGTCATGTAACACTGCCAAGTTGTTTTTTTTCCTTTTCTATTTGCCGTGTAATTGGTTCTGTTTTTATTTTCAAGATGAGCAGTTACTCATTAAACTTAACACGACAGAACAGACAGCATACCTGTTTCCTCACGCGAGATGCTTGTGTGAAAAGATGTATGTGATTTGATAATCTTCAAATCAATTTCTTCTTCCCCTGAAGTTTTCTCTCTTTTTTTCCTGTTCAGAACTTTGCACCGGTGGATAAGCGTGGCGTGGTTATTCGCAGCTGATTGCAAAGCCTCATCACAAGTGTATTCACAAATCCATAACGTGAAGCTGGCTCGTGAAACAACTCACTTTTCCTTCCAGCTTACTCTTCGTTTATTGATTACTTCTGTCTAAGGCATCTGTGGTAGGTTTCTTTCTGCCTTTCTTCCTTTTCACTCTCTTCTTTTACCCTCATTTCCTTCTGTAACGTACCTCTTGTGTCACATGTAAGGAAAATGGTTGTGAAGTAACGCAGGTTGTACGTAAACATGTACGGTGGCATCAATCCAACAGAATCCACAACTGTGATCACATCCAATGGGGCCCTGCGGCTTATCCTTATTTGTCAACTAACAACAGGTCTATTCTGTATGTGTCAGGCAGTCAAATGATGTACACATACACAACATACCAATAACGTTATGGCATAACAGTAGCAGTCGTTGGTGCCATATCTGAACACACACCGAAGAGTTTTACCCCCAGAGTAATGAATGGTACAAGATCGTTCTGCACTCATACACACCATGAGGTCTTTTTTTCTCTCTCTCGTCTGTGACCCGACCTTATTGGCTGCCTGTCAATACTGCGGTCCAACCACGAGACTGACTTGCAGTCATTAACACCAGCGCTTTCATCAGATGTCCCTCCGCGTGAACAATAGCTGCTCTCAAAGAGAACAACAGTCCAGCCTCCTAATAGTCCAGTGTTTCAATAGCCAGGCACAGCAGCAGTTTGTAATTCACCACCCACAACACACAAGACACAGTGATAAGTACCTGGTGATTCAACAACCATAAATACCCCAGACACTATCATCAGTAAAGCACCGACCACAAAGAGTCAGTGTGTGCTCAATCGCTTGATCTTGGCACTGGTCAAGTTTTATGATGTCATCACAGTATCCTCCTCCCTCCTCAGTGCCGGAACAAAACCAGCATCACAAAATAGTCAAATGGTGCTCTTCTGAGTTTCAATCTTGTCTCTGTTTCCTCAACGCAAAATTGTCAGTCTTCAGTTTTTGCACAGAAAGAACAAATCAAGTTAAGTCCACTGGTGTCCAGTTCACGTTTTCGTGGTGGTCAATTGCTCCTGTTGAGACTTTTTTTTCTGGAATACCGCAAGACTTGACTGCACTGCACTGGTATCTGAGATGAAGACAGATCCTGCTGGAGAAAGAAGACAGCCTGTCCAACTTCTGGCCTGCAAGCAATAAAGTTCAATGGCTAGGACAAAATAACCTTCTTGTCATTGTTTCCAGGCTTTTATGGCCGTCCTAACGAGGCACACTAACCCTGGCTTAATGCTACATACAAATGCTGGGCTTCCAAAAATGCAAAGGGGCCGGCAGCTTTTTGTGGTTGAGCCCAGTGGACTGTGTGAGCCTTACGCTTTCATTCGCGGGCTGGCCTCAACATCATGTCATGTGGACCAGCGGCACTGGTTACTCACTATCCACCCAGCCATGAAACGCATTTGAAATCAACCGGAAATTTTTTAGCTTTCACTGGGAGAACATTAATTTCGGGACAAAAGATGCTGTGCGTTAACTGACTGCGCTGCTCTGCTTTGCTTTGTTTTGCCTACCAAGGATTTTTTTTTCATCCAAAAGCTGGCGCAGTGATAAAATACCGTCTCCCCCTGCAGGGAAAGTGTTTAACTTCCCAGCCCCTACTGCTGCTGCTGCCTGCTGCTGCTGCCGACGTGCGACTGCAACGCCACTAATTCAGCAGGCGTTGCCTTACAGCGCTGAAGAGGCAGAACATTGTGTGAATCAAGTAGGATGTAGTGGTAACAAAGTGCTCATTTATCTCCCCCAGTGCAACATTACGCTTTTCTGTATCCTGCTCAGGCCATTCAGCGAAATCTGTGCGCATTTAGATCAGCTGGATTCCACCAAAAAAGAGAGTCCGATGGGCATCTTTCAGACATCACACAAATTTCCGTTTCCTTGGGATTTTGCGCGAGGAAAAAATCCCACGAAAAGCAATGGTCCACTTCAGTACCCTCAACAACTTTTTGTCAGCGGTTCTCTGCACAGCTTGACGTTCGTTCACAACACCAGAAAGTCTTCCCAAGAGTGAACACAGCTGTATCCTACTTTCTGCACAGGAGAAGAAACAAACAGTGGCAAGTGAAATCCGGTGTAGCGTGAATTACAGTCTGTTGTTTCTCAGAGACATCACGTGTTGCTCAGATATGGCGAAAACGACTTTTCACAAGCATCACATGTCCACTGAGACCTGAAATCTTTACGATTTTTTTTTTCAAATGCAAGTTGTGCAACTGTGCCTCTGCAATCTTTTTTTTTTCAAATGTGCGTCCTCTGAAAACGCAGCACATCACCCCTTGTGGGTGTCCCTCCCCTCTAAATCTCAATCCCACCCCTGGTCATCACAACTTGTGCGTCTGCAGCCCTTGCACTGGGGCAAAACTGCCCTGCAACACAGAGGTGTCTGGGTCTATGGTTTCCACCGCTCCCCACTGATGATGTGCCACCCCCAACCCCCAACTGACGTGCAAACAGCTGACTGCTCCAATCGCTGCAATGCAAATTGCGCAGTTGAAAACGCGCAACCAGTGTGAACGGACTACCCAAACCACTCCAAGCAACTCACTGTGCCAAGACAATAAACAGCCTCCAAGAAACGCCGCACCGGTTCTGCCCTGTTCAACAACAGCCAAAAGTTCACAATCTATGCCTTCTTGACGACAAAAGAAAAGCCCCCTCTCTCTGTCGCTCTCCGGAGGGGCTTTTGGCTGCGCTTGCTCCTCCTTCTTCTTCCTTCCTCGAGTGAGATACTCTCCTCGGAGTCGTCGTCTCTGTTGTGAGCAAACAGGTGCCAATTTCAAACCGCTGTCTGCTTCAGCTGAGATCAGTGTGTTTGCTGCATGATGAAGACCTTGTCAAGTCCTATTTGCACACACGGCTTTCCCTCTTCGCACTCCAGTCCTGTATCCCACGGACGCAATTCTTCTTGACTTTGAATACAACTTTCCAACAGCAAGTGAGTGAGTGAATTCAAAGCACCAGTCACAAGTTGCGTGTAGTAAGGTTCTCAGCACCGAGAGACCTAAATAGACTAGCCAGGGCTCAGTACTACAGTATCTCTCAAACTGACAACAGCAATTTAAACTTCCAATTGACTTTTTTCCTTCTTCTTTGCTTGCGCAAAGTTGATGCTCTTGATCGGTATTGAAACGTTGTACCGCAAAGTAGGAACTAGTCCATGTAAACTGGTAAGCAACTCGACTTGTGTTTGGAAAGATACATACAAAATCAACAAATGAAGATCACTAGCAGCTAACGTCTACACCTCTCGATCCATCATTGTTTGTCGTTAGCTATGATAGTTACGCACAAACAAATCCGTCACGGCTGTATCTCAGTCGGAGAGAAAATCCGCACGCTCTTCCTTCACCCGAGTTCTGTTGCCCACTGACAATGAGACATCAACTTCAGTTGAAAGAAACTCACGAGAGATGAAAATTGTATCAACCCCCAGTCAGTCAAGAGAGAGAGAGAGGTATACCACGTGAGAAAGCTGACCCGACTGCACTTGGTTAACTTTAACTTGTCGGTCGGGCGAGGGCAAGCAAAGAACACGTCAAAACACACTTCTGAAGAACCCGCTTCTGCAATAGACAGAGCGCAAAAAAATATGCTTGCCTAACTCGAGGCTATATAAAAGCCCCTCTCTTTACCCTCCTTTCTTCCCCGTGTTGAAAAATCCCAAGCACGCACAACGCACCACAATGATCAGAAAAGGGGAACGAAGAAATTCTTCCCCTCCTCCCCTACCCCGAGTTTTCAATGAGAACGAAGCCACAACGCGACTGTTTGTTACAATCAGATTATTGTGCTTACAAAATGACTGAAAACTGTTATGAATGCCAGAAATCTCAAGTAACATTCAGATACCCAAGGCATCCACTGGGGTGTCTGTGTTTACAACAAGGTGTAAATATTGCAAAACTTTGCTCAAGTATGTGCAATGTAGCTACCTGTCATCACGGGCTTTTTATTCCATTTTTTTCCTCAAAGAAAAAATGGAAACCTTTGATTTCCCTGTCTCCCTGAAGGCCGACGCATAAGTTCCGAGCAGAAGGTTGGTTCTCGTTAAACAACTATTCAAAACATCTCCCCATCAGTCATTGTGCACTCAACGTCAATTATATCAAATCATTCCTGGCCCAATTTAGCTATAGCTATTCAGCTAGTTTAACGCATAACTGGCTCCAACAATTGATTCACCAAAGCAATGAAATATTGATGTGCTAAACACTCCCAGCAAAGTAAATAAATTTGGACAAAGCCAACTCACCAAAAAAATTGGGTGATGAGAGCTGGCATGATGTATGTGAATTTCAACGAGATCTCATTTGAACTGACACTGTACAAGTTGGTAAGCTAACACAGTAATCAGCTCAACCAACCCACTGGCAGATTCTCTCAAAGAACATCCTACAATCTCCCAGAGCTGCAAATCAAGTCTTTTTCAAGACAAGAGAAAAGAAAAAGAAACAGAAATGAGCAATTGCAACATTTGAGCTGTAGAATTTGTGTTCACGGCTTGGCCTTCCAAGTTTCTGTTTTTCTCCAACCGTGGCCCTGAGCAAAGACTGTCAGAAAGCACACCCTCCATTAGACACCTGTAGCTGAACTTTTGAGTTTTCCAATCTACCCCACGAACAAAAGTCGGTGCGCTTTCTCTCTGTGACCAAAACGCACTTTGTCAAGTATTTAGGAGTCAAATGTATCTGCAAAGTCAACTAATCGCATTGTTCATTTTTCCTGCGGTCTCTCAAGTTTCTAAAGTTTCAATGTATGCACTCCAATTGCCCGCTGCGGCAGTGGCAGTAAATTCAGTTGTTTTTTCTATGATCCTCGGAAAAACAAGTCTCAAAGGAATGTACAAACACGACCAGAAAAAGACAACAGCAAACAACAAACCAAAAGCGCAAAAAAAATCCTTGGGAATTTTCCCTTTTTTGCCTCAGACTTCGTGGAACACAAAATTGCACACAAACTTGGGCCTCGAAAAAGCCTCAAAGGTCCAATCTTCTTTCTTTCAAACGACGTGAAGAAAACTGCAGGATTCAAACCAAAGTTCTCTGTGCGAAACAACAAAATGCTTTTCCTTCTGCACGGTGGACGGGGGAATCGTCACAGTCACAGCGCATTCGAAAATGCAGCTCAGAAAGGACGTCCATCAACGCAGATACGCAAAACGCATTTGACTTGTGGCTTCTGAGCAAAACTACATTGTTCCCGAATAATGCTACAATGCTCTGGAATGATCAACACTGAAAACACAAACTCTGGTTTGCATAAATCTTCAATGTTTTGTCGAAAAAGTCCTCGTCACGGCAGAACAAAACAGACCAACAAAACGTGTTATTATTGAGAGGAAAAAACCAGAAATTTATTCCAACACCACCAAGCACTTATCAGATCCTTTCACAAAAGCGTCCGAGCCAACTTTTCCAATGCACATAAAGCATACATCTCCAAGGGTGAATGGAATCAAAAGTAGCTATTTCGAAATGCCAAGCTTGTGGTTAAATACTACACCAAGTGATGGAATGTTATGCGTAGACTAATGACACCTTATCTTGCGCCTTCCCCAGTCCCTGCCGCACCCGCAATTTACATTTTACCCTGAAAAAAGTCATAATTCCCAGGGTGACAGACAGCTGAGGTCCGGGAGCAACAAATACTCCCAGCAAAGTACATGGGAGATTCTCGTTTTGGCTTTGCATGCAGAGAATGAAAGGCAATACAATGATAGCAAAGCCGGCGGAATTAGCGGTCGTGGCACGGTGCCATGTCAGATAGGCATTTCTAATAACTAATCATAACATACTAGCGTGACGGACTCCCGACTGGAACATTTGCACTCAACAACCCCGCGGAATCTCCCATTCATCTTCATATTACACGACTTCAGCAAGGAATCTTCTCGTGATGCAGGATTCTTTTGCGCCAGTCACAAATACGAACGGGGGCTTTTTGTTTTCCACCCATCAATACTGCGTCTCTTCTTGCAGCAGGAACACTCAGTAATGAACAACAGATTCGGAGATAAGTCTTGAAAAAGGGTCTGCATTGCTCAAGAAGCACTGAGAGACGGGATTTGATTGCTCTTTTTCACTTTTATCCGCGCCCCCACCCCACCCAAGGCAGCAAAATGGTCAGAATGCTGCTTGCGTTGAAATTTTTAGACAATAGACTCCCCCTTCTTGCTGGTTCAAAACACTTTCAAGGGGTCAACAGAAGCAGCAGTTCTCCCGTTCTTTCAGATGTCAAACTTTATTCAGAAGAAGATTCCTGAATCATTGTCCTGTTTTTCAAATTCGCCAAGTGAAGGAAGCAGTTGACATTGCATTGCCTGAGGCAGCTCAGTGATACCACCTAGAAGACAATCCAAGGCATGGTGCGTTCCATGTGTCAAGAGACACCCAGTGGCGCATCAGCTTGGTCAGAGAACCACGGAAGGAGGCCAGGCTGGGATCTAGCGGACAGAGAAAGGTGAGGTGAAACCACAAAATGCAAACTCCGTGCAGTGCGCACACAACGAGCACACCCAGTGGGGGGCAGATTCTTGAACATGAGCGAAGGGGTTTGCGAATGCGTCACAAATCTGCGAAGGCTCCATAGTGCATGCAAAAATGGTATTCAAAGATTAGTGACCGTTTGCAAATGCATTCGCAAACCCCTTCGCAAACGTTCAAGAAACTGCCCCAGCAATGAAGCGCGCACCTGGAGCCACCCAACGAACAGGGTGACTGGAAACCGCACAACAAGGGAGCCTTGCTGCGTCACTGACGCACACCTGATGTGAAAAAGCCCTCCGCAATGTCTCAGTGATGGGATTTTCACAAAAACACTGCATCTCGTTTTTGCCTGCCAACGAAACGGTTCTAAGTGCGAAACACGAGCCGAACGCACTATTGGTTACTGGATACACAACTTAATACGACTTCCTTGGGTAAATCTCCTTTTCCCTTCCTTCTCCTCCCAATTCTGGAACCTGTGAATGTGCAGGTACGTTTTGAATGCCACAAGTTGTTCCAGCAGCTTTTTTGGGGGGTAGGAAGGGTCAGTCAATCGCGCTTGAACCCTCGCAACACTTCAAGACCCTTGTTCGTTTTGCAACAAAAACAACCACCAACTACGTGCCCAAGAAATCTACACTGCAGCTTTTCTGTGATTTGCCAGCGTTGAAAATGAACTTGAGACGGGCACCACAGAACCACGACCAAATCCTCAAATGAGCACATAGCTAGAGTCGCTGCGCGAGCTGAGAGTGTCCGAAGAAAAACTTCCGACTTTGAGGCGATAGGAAAATGAGGAAAGGTGCGCAAAATGGCTGAACAATGGGAGCTGACGTGCAGTGTACGTAACGCAATGATAGCAACACCCTTGCGTGCGCGCACTGTCACGGACACGGAAACGCGCTCAGAGATTTCACTCCCAGGAAACCCAGCGAAGCAACACCCTTTTTCTCCCTTGCCTTCTTTGTTTTTTGTTCCTTGTTCTGCACAAGCACGCGCATAGGCTTTTCAGAACTGCAAAAAAAAGTGTCGATCGATCAGACGAGACAGCATTGATCAGTAAGCGAATGCCAATTTAACGCGCAGCGCAGCTTTCAACATCGTTTTCCACATCTCTAGTTTTTTTCCTCCTCGTTTTCTACGAGAAAATACTGTGACTGGTTGTAAAGGCGACTGGTGCTCTCCCCATTCAACTTTCCAACTACATCATTCCCACATACACAACTTTTTTTTCTGGTCCCTTTGTGAAGAAATATTGCCTCAAATTGAAACCTTTCTTATCTGTGCCTGACAGACGTCAGTAAACTACCTCCACTGGTGTTCGTCATTTCTCAAGAAAAGAAAAGTTGAAAATGTTGACGGCCTTATATTTGCCTCTTGCTTTTGTCCACAAAGACGCACCGAAGAAACCCCCGAACGGAAAATTGCGACCAGCATCCAGCAGCAATGGCACTGGGATGCACTGCGATCAAAGCCATGTCTGGTGCTTTTGAAAAATCCCACAAAAATGCAGGCAATTTGAGTTAATATCTTCTTGTCAACTTAAATTGGTCGTTCAGGAGAAAAGATGCATTCATCCCCACATCGCGATTTGGGTTCCATTTGAACTCAGTAACTTTCATTTAAAACGCTTCTTTTTTTCATCTACGGGCAAGTTTGAATTTTCAATGCAAAATC
>JAAUYG010034106.1_pt1 | contig 12503 bp, 6 predicted proteins | sample 7278091 | NCBI WGS metagenome assembly JAAUYG01 (sample SAMN14350201, study PRJNA611818) | marine sediment metagenome | isolation source: surface marine sediment (0.6m) | place: French Polynesia: Moorea | collected 2018-08
AGTTTTTTTTAGAAAAAGTGATCTGATTAATTCCACACAGAGAGATAAACGTCGGGGAAACTGCAGGAAGGCCAGAAGAAATAGACGGTACATCCATTGGCCGCAGCTAATTTTTGAAGCCTTCTAAGGGGCTGAAATTTAAAAACAAAGATTTTTTTTCTATAGGCGAACTTTCGTCAACCACGGATCAACCGAACGCTTTTGAAATACAGATATGATACGCGTTATAGTCGTTAGATCAACCAGTATTGCAGACTAATGATGTAAACTTCTGAACTGTGCGTTTTGTTCTTCTTTTAACTTTAGATGCCGATGGACGTTCGATCATTCTGTCTATCAATCCCTACCTGTGTGTGTACACACGTGTGTGTGTGTGTGTGTGTGTGTGTGTGTGTGTGTGTTGTGTGTGTGTGTATTGCAAACTTGTTAAGCTGCTTAAACACAACTCAACACACGAATTACAAACTAGAACATTGCGTGGGAAACAAACATTGCTTTTGCGAATCGCAATATTGTGTATTAACGCGACAGGACCTCATGTCTTAATTATAAGGTGGTCTAGCTGACTCGTTGAATTGACCAACAGTAGGACTAATACCAACAGTTACTGTAACAACCAGAACAGCATTATTTAAAACAGGTGGCCAAATTCCACATACAAACAAGTCCTGATTCCAGTCACTAACAGGAGATCATGGAAGATATCGATGGTTCTACCAGTGTGAATTTGGTTACTTGTTGGACATTGTTTGACATATTGGACATTCGAATGTCTAATCAATAACTGTTATTTATTTGACATTCGCATTTTAGATATTTTTTGTATATATAAAATCATGGTCTAATACGAATGGTGTATCAGCATCTAGTTTATATGTGCTGGGACTGGCTTATACCGTTCCAACCAATCCGACTAGGATTTATTGAAGGCACCCCTGCTACCTTACACCTACTCCCTTACCGCGTTGCAACACAAAATGGTCTTGACACTGTCGAACATGAGGCCATCATCCCCATGCCTTGCCCAGTTTGGAGCACCATTCGGTTCTGAGCTACGAAAGAATAGCTCTGCCGGTTTGACGCTCGGGATTAAACTTGGAGTCAAGGGTTACGCCCTACCACCAGACTCCTAGCATTAATGGCTTTCCAAATCGGACGGGCCTTGAAATACAATGCCCGGTTCGATTGAAGACCCTGGCGGTGTTGGGTAATGGTTATTTGTATATTATTTGTTCCGTGTTGTTTTTGGTTGAATATTGAATGCATGTATTAAAATTACTCGACATGCCATATTGAATATTAAACTTCAAATATATTTCAGCCTTCGCGTAGTTCAATAAGTACTGTTGTAACAACTAAAAGATTCGTATTATTTGACCACCACAACAAGATATAGTAACTGGTCAAACAAAGTATAAAATATTTGTCGTGCACTGTTAGTGCAAGCGTCCGTGCCATCTTCTCCTCGGTTATAAGTAAGTGCACATAATGCAAATTAAAAGCCGCTAGTCCTTACGCCTTATTTCCTGTAAGTTCAGCCCATGTTCCAAAATACGGATCTCTTGCAGTGCTCCGCTCTAGTTGCCATAGTTGGCACTGAAAGGTTTTACTTGTTCTGGAGTTCTTTAGTCCTGGGGTTATCTAGTAATAAGGTTCTCTAGTCAATGACATAGGATTCACTAGTTCTAGGGTTCTAATATTATCAATGGAAATTATGCCTTTATGCGTTGATAGTTTGCTAACCAATCAAATAAATGTATAAAAGTGCTTGAGAAACTGTAAGGGAAGCAAAATGGAAAGTAAAGTTCAGGTATACATCAAAAGAAAGAACAATTGTTAAAAGCGGGAGGTCCATGGACGACAGCGGTAGGTATGGAAATTGAAACATCTCAAAATGTTTCATCATACCAATTTTTTAAAAAAATGCACTGAATCACTCAGGAAGGACATTGACCACTACAAGGTACCTTATTTATGTATTACTAGTATCACACAGTATAAAATTTTAGTCCATTTCACTATACGACCCTTCCATTTTCGAGTTACAGAACAATAATTGTCAAGTGCACTGAATTACCCAAGCTGAATTTGAACACTACAAGGTCAAATGTGTCTACAAATCCTATTTTATTGCTATATGATCAATTGTATTCAAGTTACAGGCTTTTTGTGATAAGTGCATTGAATGATCCCAAAGCTATCTTGAACACTAAGTGGAATAATCCATAGATGTTCCACTCCAGAGCACTAAGTTGCAGTCCGTTTCACAACATATGATGCGTTAGTTTCAAACTATTTGCATTTTCCTTCATTTATTTCTTTGGTCACAATGTTAAATATTAGCTTTGTAAAAAAAATTGAATCCTAAAGTTCCCAGAAGTAACTTTGTGTGAGAACTGCCACAGGAAATATCTAGCAAAAAAAGTTGGTTCAAAAGTCATAAATGTAGAAATGGAGTGTTGAAAATTGTTTCTCCACATAGATTTAGTCACATGTTAAGAAATTTGAAAACTTTTCAACAATTTGTGTAAAAATCACATTTCAAAATAATTAATAAGTAACTGTCGTGTAGGTACCCATTGGCAAATTCAATAAAAGTTTCATTGTATTGGTTTAAGAACTGTCATCGGAGTAGTGTTTTGGAATCTTTCACTCTTTTCTGATGTTTAATCAAAATGAAATATATTTATTAAAAATAGAAATCTTGAAAAGCAATAACATATATAGTCTTTAGATATGGTGGAAAGCTACCTTTCCACAAAGTTTAGCGTTAGTTCACCTGGTGGTTTCTGAGAAAAGCACGTTTTACGGACGGACGACGATGGACGACAAGCCTCCATCACAGCATTAGGCCAGCAGTGCCGCTGACAAAGTAAAGCACAGCTGAAGAGTAGGACCAGTGTACCCTCGGACTATTGAACCCTAGGAGTAATGGAAGTTGGGACTAGGGAACCCTAAGGCTAATGAATCTGACCTGGGCTTATGTTAACATACACTTTTTAACCCCAGTCTTGCCGTGAATTCAAGGTCCTGTTGCAAAAATAATACCTTTAGCCATGGAACTTGCAGTCCACTTGTAATGCTTCATTTTGCTTAAGGCCTCGTAGTCATGTGGAAGACATGTACGTCTTTGTTGATGTGCTTTGGCATATGACTAGCAGGATGTGATCATTTCTACACTTTCACGTCAAAATAAGGGTTTGTAACGTGTAATAAGGTTGTGAATAGGGTAGAGGACTTCTTGCTGGTAGGACAATAAAACAATAAACAGAGTTTAAAAGTGCACAATGAAACGAGATGAATTTATTACAAATTACTGAGGTAGTGTTTCAGCCATCTGTGCCATCGCCTAGTGTATTCTCTCTGATGAGTGTGGAAAACCGTCCCCGCCTATACCGACACTGCGACCCCGGTCATCGGCGATCCCCAGTGTCTCCTGTCCTGCTGACTTTAACATTCAGACGTCCCAGATGCAATCCTGCAGGTTCCAGGATACTACCAATTCTGATATACGGCGATATTCCTAGCAGTAGATATGCTCCAGGCTTCTTACGGCTTTTCTTCTCCACTGCTCCTCTCAGACAGAATTCCTCGGCTAGTAGAGCGCCTCTTGCTTAAAAACTCAAAAAGTTTATGCTGCTAGTGGTAAATGGTATGCTTCTCAATGATGAGCTGCTATACGATGCCCCTAGCCATATAATTAGACCCGTTATAAACTACAGTTACCCCATGATAAGGCTTGAATGTATATACCTACTCTAGAGAGTTACTTGGGGTATCAAAGGTTACGACAATAACCCCCCATTCCCAGAACAAATTCACTTTATTTCAATAAAACCTTTGCGTATACATTTTACGAAAGCTAGCTATTTTCCTAATAATATACTAAACTGCTGTGAACACTTCTCATCCTGTACATAATGGAGCAAAGTTGCTAATCATTACATAACTAAGTTAAGATATAAACGGCAAAGTGTCACATACCTCAGTGTATCCTACTTAGATAATCTGCTGTGACGTTCTCTACTCCTTTCACTTCCTGGACATGGAAACGGTAATTCTGAAGGAACAACGACCACCTGGCGATGCGTGCATTATTCACAGTGTTTTATTGGATGAACACCAGAGGTTTGTGATCAGTCTGAACAACAAATGTATGATAAAGATAAACGTGAAACCATTTAATTGCCCAAATAATTGCCAAACATTCCTTCTCAATAGCAGAGTAGGCCCTTTCACGTGATAGCAACTTTTTACTTGCATATGCTACTGGGAACATCTCCCCGTCGAACTCTTGTATCAGTGTTGCCCCTATACCCTTGAGGCATCTGTTTGTATATAAAATGTTAAAATGTTTTGTCAAGATCTGGCATATGTAAGATTTGTGATTTTGTCAAACTGTGTTTGAGAGCATTGAATGCATGTTCTTGTGAATCACTACAGCTTACTTCATTTGGCAGACCTTTCTACCTTTCTTTGTCAAGTCTGTCAGTGGCACTGCCATGCTAGCAAAGATGTACTTTCGAAAGAAACCTACCAAACCCAAGAATGACTTAACTTGCCGCTTTGTCAGTGGTCTGGAAGCTTCCTGAACAGCCTTGACTTTGCTTTCTCCAGGGCTTAGGACGCCAGACCCCACTGTGTGACCAACGAAGTTCAGATTTCTGAAACCAAATTGCCATTTAGAAGGTTTAACTCTGAGACCTGCTTTACTGATGCGCTCAAATGTTTCTCTGAGACACCCGAGATGCGTAGTCCATCCCTGTGTGTGGGCGATCAGATCATCCACAAAGCTGTCTGCATGATCCACTCTCTTCAGCACATTCTGCATCATCCTGTTGTATGTAGCAGCCGGATTAACCATACCAAACGGCATTTTGGTATACTGGAAACTTCCGTCTGGTGTAGTAAATGCCGTTTTCTCCTTGGCTTTAGCCGCCATTTTGATGGTAAGCCTTGCAGAAATATAGGTTCGAGAGGTATGTATCTTTCGCCATTTTAACAAAGATATTTTCTGGCTGTGGCATTGGTTCTACGTTACTTTGTTGATGTTCCTGAAGTCCAGGCAACAACGGTAAGTTCTATCTTTCTTCTTGATCATCACTGGCGGGCTGTTGTATAGAGAGTTACTCGGCTCAGTCACTCCCATATCCAGAAGATCCTGTACTTCGGCATTAATGGTCTCCCTCGTGGCACGTGGAATAGGTTAGATCTTCGTGCGTACTGGCTCCTGAGTGGTGAGACGTACTTCATGTTCAACCAGATCTGTTACTCCTGGCTTATCAGAGAATATGTGTACATACTCTTTTAGCAATCTGATTAACTCTGCGCGTTGATCAGATGGTAACTCTGGATTTATGGCAAAATCTTTGTATGTTTGTTACACCTTTGTTCCTGGAAGCTGGATGAAATCCTCCTCATTTTCCGTATCATGGACTAGCATTGTATCCGCCTTCTTGCTCCGATCTGATTTTTAACTCGGATAGTACAGCTTCAGCATATTGGCATGAGGAACTCTATCATTGTCCGACATTCGCAACTTGAAATCATCCTCTCCAGCACGTCATATTTTCCTTCCACTGCAGAAGAAGTTTGTTATTCTCAGAAGGCAAAAAGACAAGTACCTTATCACCCGGCTCTATTTTCAGTGGTTTCGTGCTACGATCATAAAGCCGCTTCTGCTTCTTCTGTACATTCCGAAGCTCCTGATGCGCCAATGCACATGTATCTTCAAGCCGCTGGCGAAGATCCAACACGTATTGATAAGTCGTCTTTGTGTCCGGCTGTTCCACGTCATTTGCCCAGATTCCTTCATGAGCATCAATAGTCCTCTCACCGTCCTGCCATATAGTAGCTCAAAGGGTGAAAATTCCATATTTGCTTGAGGCGCTTCCATATAGGCAAATAGCACTCCTGGAAGATACATGTCAAGGCCTTTCGTCTTTCCTGACAAAGCCTTTCATAAGATCCGTTTCATCGTGCCGTCACATAATTAATCAGTTTTCCATTGGCATGAATAACCATCAGTTCAACGTTCAAATGGCGGTGAAAGGTCACAGCCATATTAAGGATATTCTGTGTATTGGTAGGTCCTCAGAAGATGGACAAGATTCAGATATTGAACACCTATTCAAAGAAGTACTAATACAGTTTGGAACATGAGATTTTTACGGTGGTCCTGAGGTGCAGTAGAGACAATTTCTGCGTCTACGCGCATTAGGAATATAGAAAGGGAGGATATTTAAACGGCATCCAAGACCCCATCATGAGATTGCTGTTGTGCAGTTCGACAAAAGGCCATTCTACAAATCAAGAGCACACCCGGAGCATTACTACTGCAGTTGTTTTACGGGCATTTCAGTATTAAATGTCATTTTAAAGGGGATTACCAGATATGTCCTAATGGCCTACTTGTAAGAAAACAAGGACAAATGCAAGAGTCAAAGGAGTTTGAAGGCAGCAAGGGTGTACTTAAGGCTTTTAACTAGATGCGGATCCGCGTTCGAGCCCAGTGAGTGACCCATCAATCAAAGCTGATAGGCTATATCTTCCAGTCATGGCTCAACCAATGTGACCAGTAAAGTACTGGTTCCATTTCAGCCCCAAAGTCTAAAGATACTCGTTGGGGAGAAAATTTATCTTCTTTCTTGATGGGCAGGACCATCGACAGGATTCACTCCAATTTCAGAGACCACTGGCTTTTGACTTAGCTGTGTTACTGTGGAAAGTGTTCAGGCAATAACACTCACAGATACTGAAAGGCCAGTGACCGCAAAATAAGTAAATCTCTATATAATTACAAGTCAGCATCTTTGAACCTTAGGATGCAAAACATGCCTAAACTCGGAGTGAGCGGTAAACTATGGATGCTTTATGTAACGCCGAAGTAGACGTTGAAATTGTCCCAGGCAAATACAAGGCCATAGTTAGTGTCAGTGCACAGGAAGACCTAACTTTATTTTTGAGGTCGAATCCCTGCCAGCACACAACTGGGACTTATCTCTGCAATATATTTATTTCCTGATCTTAGATCCCAGGATCCCAGGATATAATAGATCATTTAAAAATCAGACCTACGCACCCCATCCTAAACTGGTGCAGCCATATCCCATACTTTCAGCTCCGTGGTTGTAAAAATTATAAATTATCTGGGAGTATAAAGCTTTAGTGATGGAGTAATGCTGTGAAGCTTATATACATTTGTGTTTCATTGTTCGGTTTTGTGAAATCTTATCTATTCAGAAATTTACCATTCAATACAGTTCATTTTCATACTAAGTAATTTATTAGACTCAATTAAGCATACTCCTCTTCTGTTTAGGAAATCGTGTTTGAAAACAAAAATGACTTAATATTTAACCGTAGCATCAGTATGAATATCAGATGCTTGTAATTTTTCTGTGGCAATACATTAGTCGTCAGAACTCAGTCTTTTTACAGTTGCACATTGTAAGGTCTGATCTACTACGTTTGACTTATCTTGTCATATCTGTTAATAATGTCGCTGTAACTGTGTCAGTTTGCCCTCAGTTTATTTATCGTGACCAATATAATCAATATACCTTGTTTATTTATGGATCTGGAGCCTCGGGGACTAGATCGTTTAGTCTGCTTTACTGCAATGATCATGTCCGGTGACTACTAAAATGGGGCGTTAATGTTTTGTGTACCTTGTGCGTTTGATTTCTCCATGAAGAATGCTGATAAATGGTCTCTACAGGATAGTGATGTCCTTAGTTGTTTTCTTTTAAATAGTGTACAGGCCTAATAGCAACTTGACGTTTTCAGACCAGATAACAATGTCCTGCAGTCAGAACGTTTTTTGAAGAAGAAGTCGCCTCTGTGTAATCTGAGTAGGTGTGAAGGTTCGCTTCACAGGGCTGGATTAGCTGCCCTGCCCAGGAATCCGCCCATATATACTAAACATGCTAGGAATTTCAAAATCCCTTCCCCACGATTTTCGTGATCTGCACGCTCCACAACTGCTTTCTTAAAAACCTCATTTGAAACAGTATATCTTCCAGCTGCCGTGAGCCAAACAAAATACCCTAGACACCCTAGGCAACAGAGAGAACTACCGTATAAAAAGTGTTATTGTACATTTTGCTGCAACACATGGAGCACAGAGAAAAGCGCTAAGATTTGCATACTCAAAAATACAAAGCTCACGTGAGTTTTCTTAAAGTGGAACGCCTTTACGCAGTAAATGTGTTTAAAACAAAGTCTTTCAAACACCAATTGTCGGTATTATTTTAGTCATTAATTAACCACTTGTAATTACTTGTACTGTTCAAAAAAAAAGTAAATCAATGCTGGGACAACGAACAGCTGAACAGAGAAGAGTTATTCTAAGAGCGTGTGATGACGTTCTTCATTTATGGCTCGTTTAATGAAAATCCAAATTTTACCTTTTCTCCACAGATGACCTTGGCCTGCAATTTCTGTGGGATGAAACAGACAAGATGGCTGCCAGCTCTGTTATCGAAATAGTCAGTCCTCAACATCAGCTCGATACACTGAGGTCTGGTTTGGACTTCTGTTTGGAGCTGCATATCCATATGCGGGACGTGCAACTTGACGTGTCAGCTGGTTTCAGTCACTACTTGGATGAAGAGGTGTACATCGGCAGTTTGAGGCCAGATCTCGAGAACTCGGAGAACTTTTCCGTGGTGTTTCACGACTTCTCCCTTGCTGATATCATGGATGAAAGAATTCATGTCAATTCTACATCAACGTGGCTTATGCTGACGTTTCGCTTTTCTGTTTTACCGTCTTCTGTGCCTAGGAATCCACTCCTACAGTTTGAATATATTACTCTGTCTGAACAAAATTGCAGCTATCAAAGTAAGAGATGTAGATATATCGTGCAGTGAACAATTGCACGCAGATTGATCTCATTATAGTTTTTTTTTAAATTTGGGTATATATTACTTGGAGTTGAGGTTTGATTGCAAGTGTACTTAATTTCATGTTATAAAAACTACACTTAAATGATTGAGCCATACAAATGGTTTCCGTGGCAAAGTACCAGTCATTAATTTAAAATGGTAATGGCAGACGCTGTAGACATGTGAATTAAATAGAATTTAAATCTGTTTCCGTTTATAGTTTAAACTAACTAGGAATTTTAATAACAATGTGGATTTGATGTGTCGTTTTCCATGACCACTGTATCTTTCAGTTCAGTCTTACCTACAGAAGTTCACAACGACGGAAAGTACAACTCTACCTACTCTATCAGTCACGGTCAGTGACAACACAACTGAAGAAAATATAACGTTTAGCATGAACAGCAGTGTCACAAGTTATGCCCATTCAGAAATGAGTATTTCAGATTCTCTTTCTGCTACTATCGATGTAACAACTGAAAGAACCCTGGAACGTCGAATACGTGCGGAATCTCATTCTGGCACAGATAGAGAGTCTGGGTTTACACAGATTGATGAGATCTTCGACTATTCTGACTCCACCTGGAGCTGGAACAAGTCAGTTACACCCACAACTCCATCTACAGAAACTCTGTCATTGTATACTTCACTGAACAGCTCGGCTAGCTGTCCCAGCTGTCCCCAGAATGTCCGAAATCTGGACAACGACTACCGTAAGTACACCAGAGTAGTAGCAACTGGATCATACCTTTATTGCAGAATGGCGGCAGAGTAACAGACAATGGACCATAAGTAGGCAGCAAGTTGAGGATTGTTTCGATTTTAATCTTGGATTGAACATTTGGGAGTATTTTGCTTTAGGCAGAGTTCAGCTTGGAGATTGTTCTGGAGATTCAAAGCGAACACATACTGTTTAAATTGTCTGATGTGCCACCGTTGTTGCTGTCTGAATGCTTTCAGAACTCCGCCCATGTAGCAACGTTCCGTCCCTCGACTGCAGCTTTGATGATGGCTGTGCTTGTAACTACAGCTACCACAGTCTTAACACACAACTTCAGTGGAATATTGCGTCTGCTACTGACAACAATGTTACAGGTAGGATTCTAAAAATTTATCAAAAATACTGCAGCTGGTGTGTTACTGTTTAGATTGAGTATTGAACAGTATGGAGCTGTATATTTAACAGTGCTACATCTGTAGATAATCATTGTTTTATAGATGGGAGTAATATATCACTGTTTGATGTCAAGCGTTGAGCGCTGGCTTTATATAATAGCGATGTGCGACGTGCACGCACGTGAGCCACACTGAAGTTAGAATTTTTTCATGGTGAAACTTATCAAAACAATGTGAAGAAAGGCTCCAGTAATATATGATGTATACTAGAAAGTTTTTTAGGCATTCTTCTAGGACGTTTCCACTAGACTTAGTATAACAGCAAACCTTTTTGTCAGGTAGTTACTACTAGCTGGTTAAACTTGCTATGCATGCGAACTGCTCATGATAACGGCTTGAGAACTTGTTGACTTTGGCGATGTTAAATGTGACAGTTATACACTGCATACCGGGTAAAGACTAATGGTCTAGGCAGCGATTTAGTGCTATTGTTATTGTGGCAGTGAACTTAAGTTGACGTCTGAAGAACGTAACTTCATGGATCTGTCACAAGTGTCAAGAACTTGCCGATTTGTGAGGAAAGTTTAAGCTTGGTAATTAGCAGCATTGATAGCTGTGATCAAGCCAGTTCAGGGGCCACCGTGAGTGGTAAATACGCTACCTCTTCTTCTATTTACCTTTAGAATTGATCAAAGCTATCAGTTACTGTACGTTACCCTCCAGTCTGACATTTTGTTGACTATTACTCTAAATTAAATTCGGATATAACATTTGCCTACCTATCTTTATCTTCAGAACTGATCTGTGGTTGTGACGTCATTTTACTTGTTACAGAACACTGCCTGACCTTTTGTTATTGTTGCTAAACGTTAATTTCATGTCTCCAGACATGACATCTTTTTGCCTGTTACTGTATGTTACTTTCAGTCATGACCTCTGGCTATCAGTTACTATACGTTACCTTTAGACTTGACACATTACTACATGTTGCTGTTACCGTTAGAACTGAAAATCTGATATCTAGCTGTAACGACATGTTACCGTCATACCTGACATCTATTTCCGTACATTACCTTCAGGCAAGACCTCTGGCTACCTGTTACTAACGGCTACTGGGATAATGGAGGAGACCATACAGCTGTTTAGTCCTCCATTTGATGTTCAGCCAGGCTCACAATGCCTAGAATTCCGCTACAAACTGCGGCTTGCTGACCTTGTAGTTAGCGTGATGAACTCTACAGACAAAAAGACAGTATTGACGATAGCATATGACGGCCAGGAGTTTGTTTGGCACAGGGCGTGGGTTGACGTGAACAATACTGAATTAGGTCAGGCTAAACTGGGCTTTCGCACCTTAGTTAAACCTCTAGCTGGCAATAAAGTCGCCTTGGATGACATCAGGCTTCTAGCGGGGAACTGCAAAAAACAAGGTAGGTGGTTATTTGATTGAAGCAGTATTACAATGCCTTATCATTTAATTTTGAGTTTCGCTGCAATGAGAAAGTCAGTGCAGTCCATAAAGTATAGCTTGATGTATTTTGAAACATTGATACAAATGGCAGGAGACTGGTTCTAATAAATATAATGAAGTCCGATGGTAAAGTCATTAGGATATTGAATTCCACATCAAGAGACCATGGGCTAGAGCCCTGCCATATGCTAAGTTTCCGGTATCACAAGTCTCTGCACAAAATGTGTGCCAGTTCACTCAGCCGCAAATGTGTAACTGTTGGTATACAGGAAAAGCGAACATGCAATGTTTACTGGAATAGAATAGAATGGGATGGGATAGAATATAATAGAATAGAATAGAATAGAATTAGAATAGAACAAAATAGAATTTTATTTGACGTCGGTACTGGTGGCCCTAGTGGTGTGCATCAAGGTATATGCTACACTGAGGACTTAAGCATGTGATAGACTGAATCTGTCTGGGGTGTTAATAAAAATTGCATATTTTATTTTTACCAGCAAAATTTATAAAACCTATCTTAAAAGTAGTATATGAAACAAGCATAATATCAGTCCGCACTAGGTTGCTGTTTCAGCAGCTAAATTATTGAATGTACAGGGTTTGTGGAAATATCCTTAAACCAACTGTAACATACAGAAATGTACTTTGAACAGCTTAATGCTTGCGTAATTATACTTTGGCAGGAACTTGTATGGCAAACCTGTCCTAGGTCCTGGAACAACAATATTGCTAACTTAAACCATCACAAAGTCTTCGAAGAGTAACAGATAGCCTTGATTACTGTAATGTCTTTGCATGTTTAAGCTGAACCAGCTTGCGTTATGGTAAGTCGACCACCTGTTAGGCAACTATCCAAGCATGGCACTAAAAGTTATCCTAAAGCACCAAGTGAAACCGTACTCCACAGGCATCGGAATACAGTGAAACCTGCCTTTAAGACCACCTGAGAAATAGGGACAACCTGGGAATTAAGGACAGCTACTTCAGTCCCTAGGCCTATTCAGTACATAGAAATGGACCTGAGA